>ERZ857629.44-NODE-44-length-170066-cov-5.923587_pt1 | contig 170066 bp, 149 predicted proteins | sample MGYA00519700_ERZ857629 | MGnify/ENA primary metagenome ERZ857629 (study PRJEB31778, sample SAMEA3449351) | human gut metagenome | biome: human gut; feature: human-associated habitat; material: faeces | place: United Kingdom | collected 2010/2012 ... | reverse complement strand
ATAGACGGACTAATATAATTGGAAGATGAATTTACACACAAATTTGGACTTGACTGAAATCCGCGTAAAGGTAAAAAATAAATTACGCGGATATAAAAGAAAAAGCTGAAAATCCGCGTAAAGAGGAAAAAAATCTTACGCGGATATGGAAGATAATATTAATATCTGCGTATAGCGCATAAATGTATAGAAGAAGGAGAAAAAATATGGAACAATTAGTTAAGATGTTATTGGAAAAGAGGGATAAGTTATTAAAGATAAAGCAGGTAATCATTTCTGATGATACTGTAAATGATTATATAATAAATAATGGAAACTTAAATATTGGCTACAGCAATGGTAGTTGCCAGTACTATTTGAGAACGGAAGAGAATAAAGCTGATTTTCCTAAGGGTAAGTACTTACATAAAGCAGATATGGAGTTAGCAAGAAAAATTGCACAGAGAGATTATAACCGAAAAATGTTGAAGGAGATAGATAAGCAATTAAGACTGGTAGAAAGAGCCCTGATGCAATTACAGGATAGAAAGTTGGAAGAAATTTTTACAAGGGAGGGGAAAGCAAGGCAAAAACTACTGCGCCCATTGGTTCTGCCAATAGAGGATTATGTGAAACAATGGGAGGCTGTTATCTATGAGGGAAAAGCTTTTCCGGACGGACAGGTGGAAATTTATACGGAGAAGGGAGAGAGGGTGAGGTCAAAGTCAGAAAAGATAATAGCGGACAAGCTGTATAAGAAAGGTGTTCCTTACCGTTATGAATTTCCATATAGACTGACAGGAATGGGAATGGTGTATTCGGACTTTACATGCCTCAGAAAATGGGACAGAAAAGAAATTATCTGGGAACATTTTGGGATGATGACGGATCCGACATATGCGAAAAACGCAGTGAGGAAAATAGAAATGTATGAAAAGAATGGCTATATTCCGGGGAAAAACATTATATATACCTTTGAATCGGCAGAGTGTCCACTGAATACTCTGTGCACGGATAAAATAATTGAGGAAATGCTTACATAGAACAGTCCCCAAATTATTGTGTTACATAGAACAGTCCCTATTATTGTTGACAAAATAAACCTTCCTACTTGTCAAAAAGAAAATAGAAAGATTATAATATTTTAAGCAAAAGCATTTTTATATGTAACAGATAAAGGGGAAAAAGTGAGTATCAGAGATTTCTTTTATAGAAAAAAGACAGGTTACAAAACAGAAAAAAAGAAAAAAGAAGAGCCGTTGTTTGAAGACTTTTATGAATATTGTCCCAATTGTGAGGCAAATCTGACACTGCAAAAGGGTTACAATAACGCCTATGTATACTGGAAATGCAGGGGGTGTGGGAAGATGCTGATCAATCCCGATGTGACAGGAGGGTCGCCAATCGTCTGGATCTGCGATAAATGCGGAGCCATTTTAAATCTGCAGGCTGGTTTCTCGGAAGCACTGGGAGAATGGGAATGCAGGGAATGTGGCTTTAAGGATAAATTGAGTAAAAACGAAATTTATATTTCAGATGAGGAATACCAGGCCGATTTGCAGAATCCGTATAAGGGCATGCCGGAAGAAGCCCTCATGGATCTTATGGAGTATGAGGAGATAGAAAATATTGATGGCAGACCGGATATTATACTGGTGGAAAACAGGGAGTCCGGCAAAAAGTATGTAAAAAAAATACGGAAGACGTATGAGATGTCTGTTTACGACTTCCTGAAAAAGCATCCGGTAGACCATATGCCAAGATTATATGGTGTGTACGAAGGGGCAAACTATCTTGTGGTGATAGAAGAGTATATCGCGGGAAAAACACTTTCGGAGCGGATGGAGGAGGGACGGATAGAGCAGGCAGAGGCTGTGGGGTTGTTAAAATTTCTCTGTGTTATTTTGAAAGAACTGCATAGTTTTGATCCGCCAATCATCCACAGAGATATAAAACCGTCCAACATCCTTATTACAGGGAATAACGAGGTTTTTCTTCTGGATGTTAATGCAGCCAAATGGTACAATCCCACGAAAAAAGAAGATACCAGACTTTTAGGTACCATGTGTTATGCTGCTCCGGAACAATTAGGATATGGATTTGCCGCATCTTCTGTTAAAACAGATATCTATGCGGTCGGTGTGCTGCTGAATGTAATGCTTACAGGAAAATTTCCAAAGGAAGAAAAGGCTTCCGGAAGCATATGGAAAGTGATTGAAAGATGTATCAGCTATGAACCGGAACAGCGATTTACGGACCAGGAGTTAATCGGGGCACTGAATGAATTTTCAGAAGAGGAAAACCGGTGAGGAGGATAAAAATGAGGGAAAAACCAACAGATGAACTGGATAAAATTCTCGCTGGTGTCAGACCGGAACAGATTGGTGATTATTATAAAGATAACCGCGTCTATATGGCAGAGGGAAAGAAAGCGTTTTATTATTATATGAAAGATGTTTTAGAATCGAAGAATATTCTCCTGAAAGATGTCTATTCCTTCGCAGGGGTTACGGAATCCTGGGGCAGTAAGGTTTTAACTATGGAAAAACACACGAAGAACAGGGATCTGATTATCCGGTTCTGCATTGCGGGACATTTTCTTTTAGACGAAACAAACCGGGCATTGAAACTGTACGGTATGGCTCCGTTGTACTCCAGAGATAAAAGAGATGCCTGTCTGATTGTGGCCATAAATAACAGAAAATATGATTTATATGAACTGGACAGTCTCCTGAAGGAGCATGGATTGCCAAAGCTTTCCACAGAAGAATAAGAAATCAACAAATCCTCACCAAAATGGTGGGGATATTTTTTTGATGAAAATGGTATATTTTACTCGTCAGTCACAAAAGAGTTTACGCAGAGTAATCAAAAAGTAATTTGAAATATGGACAACAGATTTATATCATAAAGAGGAGGGTAGGACGAAGGAGAAACGCATGAGTGAAAAAGTAAGTCTGGGAGAATTTATAGCAATGAGGCGAAAGCACATGTTTCTTACGCAGGAGGAACTGGCGGAAAAAATGCTTGTATCAAAATCTGCTATAGCAAAGTGGGAAACAAACGGGGGGCTTCCGGACAGGGATAATCTGTATAAACTGGCCGAAATCATGGAAGTTTCGGTAAACGATTTACATCGGATGATTGTGAGCAGCAGGTATAAACAGGATAATAAGGATGTGAATATTACTTCGGAGGTGATTGCAATATTGGAATCTTACGGATATTACATAAAAAGGCCGGAAGAGATAGATAAGGAGGAAGTAAAATGGCAATCAGTGCAGAAACATTGACATGTCCGCAATGTGGGGCAAATCTGTTTGTACAAAATGGAAAGGAGTATACATTTTGCATATATTGTGGCACGAAAGTGATGTTACGAAATGACAATATACATATATACCGCAATTATGATGAAGCAAAAATCCGGCAGGCAGAAACGGAAAGAATGGTCAGACTGCGGGAAATGGAAATTGCGGAAAAAGAGAAGGAGAGAGATCGGATTGGAAAAATTGTTGCCTACAGTATTGCAGGTGTTCTGGGAATTGTCGGGACAATCATCTGCATGGTAAATGCCGCAGCCGGAGCCATTTGCATATTCTTTGGTGTGATTATTGCGGAGGTGACATTATTTAAGGGCAAACCAGATCGTAAAGAGAGAAGATATGTGGGACCTGATGAAGTTGTGTTAACGGAACCAATGCTGTACTACGAAGACAGGACCTACCAAAGCATGGTCATGCTTTATAAAGGAGCCGGATTTACCAATGTTTCCGCAGTACCATTAAAAGATATAGGGCTGTTTGGCCAGCGGAAAAACGGACGGGTGGAGCAGGTTACCATTAACGGGAGCGATGAATATGAGGTGGGGGACATCGTTCTTAAAAATGCAAACATATTGATTACTTACCATAGCAAATAGGGAGGAAAAAGGAATTATATGAAGAAAGAAACGAGAAAAGTGAAAGACGGAAAAATAAATAAAAAGTGGCTGCTTATCGGAAATCTGGTCATGATTGTAGTCATCATTATTGCTGCCGTTTCCTGCAGCAGCGGACAAAAAAAGAATAAATGGACGGATGTGGTAATGCGTGAACTGTTACCGGAACCTCCGACGGGCAAGGGAAAATTATATGAAAATACAGACGAGGAATTCTATCTGTCTATAAACAAAATAAGTGATAAAGAATATGAGGAGTATAAGGATGCCTGCATCCAAAAAGGATTTACGGTGGATGCAGCGGAAGACCTGATATCCTATGAAGCCTATAATGAAGAGGGATATTTCCTGCAGTTGATGCAGAACGGCAGTGGTATGAGCATTCGGCTGAAGGCTCCGCTGCAATTAGAAAGCATAACTTGGCCGGTAAGTGAGCTTGGACAACATCTTCCCCGGCCGGAATCTACGATTGGCAGGTATTCGTATGAATATGAAAATCATTTTTTCCTGTATGTTGGAAACACCGGTAAGACTGATTATGACGCCTACGTTGCAGAATGTATGAAAAAGGGCTTTACTATAGGCTATGAGAAAGGGGACACCTATTACCGGGCAGATGATGAAGACGGCTGCCATGTCAGTATAGATTATTTAGGCAACAATATCATAACCATTGAGGCGGAAGCATCAGAGGAAAAAAACGCCGATGAGGCACCATATCCTGCCACAGAAACTACACAAGAGAGTCAGGAACCGGAAGTAAGTCAGGAACCGGAAGAAAGCCAGGAACCGGAGGAGAGCCAGGAACCGGAAGAAAGCCAGGAGCCGGAGGAAAGTCAGAAACCGGAAGAAACACCGGCTCCATCCGGGGCACCGGACAAGGAACAGGGAGAGATAAGAAGTGACTTTAAGAAAGCCATGGACAGCTACGAAGCGTTTATGGATGAATACGTTGCGTTCATGAAAAAATATTCGGAAAATCCTACGGATATGAATCTGTTAACGGATTATGCAGATTACATGAACAAATATGCTGATATGATGGAAAAGTTTGAACAATGGGAAAGCAATGACATGAATGATGCCGAACTTGCGTATTACCTTGAAGTGCAGACAAGAGTAAGCAAGAAATTACTGGAGGCTTCCCAGTATTAAAAAATAGGAAAAGTTTTGCGAGCTAAACTTTTATCACAGGAAGACAGTGGAGGGACTGCCGCCCGGCAAAAATATTTGCCAGTGCGACAGCCCCTTTTTGCTGCTTGATTTTTACATGGAAAGGTTGTATACTTAAAAAGTTCAAAAATGAAATATTCACATATGAAGCAAATGAAAGAGGTGCAGGAATGAACATAGGATTGGAGCTTATACGCAAGTTCGGGCAGGCATACAGGATAGCCTGCAAGCCGGTCTGCAAAGAGTTTGGGCTTCCGCAGACGGCATTTGACATTCTGATGTTTTTGGGAAACAACCCCGAATACAAGACGGCATCCGACATTGTGGAAATCAGAAATATCAAGGCAAATCTGGTGTCCATGCATGTGGACAGGCTGGTAAAAGACGGCTTTCTTGTGAGAGAAGAGGCAAAGGACGACAGGCGGAAAACATTACTTATGTGCACGGGAAAAGCGGGACCGGTCGTGGAAAAAGGAAAAAAAGTACAGGAAAAATTTATGGGGACTTTGTTTGAAAATACCGATGAAGAGGGAAAAGAAAACTTTATAAAAACTCTTAATATCATCAGTCATAATATGGACCGGGTTATAAAAGAGGAAAGGACGGATGGAGTATGAAATTACTGATAACAATTTTGGTAACATTTTTTGCGGGAATGGGTGCCGGTCTGGGAACCGGCTTTGCGGGTATGAGCGCAGCAGCCGTCATCAGCCCCATGCTGATTACTTTTTTGCATGTGGACCCGTATATGGCAGTGGGAATTGCCCTGTCATCGGATGTACTGGCAAGCGCCGTTTCGGCATATACTTACGGGAAAAACAAGAATCTGGATATTAAAAACGGACTTATCATGATGGGAAGTGTCCTGACATTTACCGTTGTGGGAAGCTATCTGGCAAGTCTTGTACCTTCGGCAACCATGGGGAATTTTTCCGTGTTCATGACCTTCTTACTGGGAGTTAAATTTATTGTGAAGCCGGTTATGACGACCAAGGAAAGCATGCAGGGAGTATCGGCAAAAAAGAGAGCCATCCAGTCCCTTATCTGCGGTATAATGATTGGACTCATCTGCGGTTTTGTCGGTGCAGGCGGTGGCATGATGATGCTGCTTATCCTGACCAGTGTTTTAGGCTATGAACTGAAAACGGCGGTAGGAACCAGCGTATTTATCATGACATTTACAGCACTTACCGGCGCAGTCTCCCATTTTGCCATCGGCGGACAGCCGGACTGGCTGGTATTCGGGCTTTGCGTGGTATTTACCCTGCTTTGGGCAAGAATAGCTGCATTGTTTGCCAATAAAGCAACGCCTAAGACATTGAACCGTGCTACCGGTATTATCCTTGTCATTCTGGGAATTGTGGTGCTTTCGTTCTCCCTGTTTGTATGATAAGGACTGGGAAACTTAGCTGATAGAAAACAGAAAATCTGACACAGCAAATATATCAGAAACCATCCGTTTTAAAACCATAAAACGGGTGGTTTTTTCCTTGAATGTTAATCGGCGCTTCGGTATAATGAAAGACAGATTGAAGTTACATAAGAACAGAAAGGCAGATATGATGTATACAAGACAGAAGGGCAGACCGGCGGATGTGACCGGCAGACTGGAGAAAGAAATCCGAGTGTATGATTTACTGGACAGTTTAGGCGTGGAGTATGAAAGAATCGACCATGAGGCGGCATTTACCATGGAGGCCTGTGAAAAAATAGATGAGGCGCTGGAGGCGGTTGTCTGCAAAAATTTATTTCTTTGCAACCGGCAGAAAACTATGTTTTACCTGCTGATGATGCCGGGAGATAAGCCTTTCAAGACAAAAGAGCTGTCAGCGCAGATCGGAAGCGCACGGTTATCCTTTGCGGAAGAAGCGTTTATGGAAGAATTTTTAGACATTACGCCGGGCTCCGTGAGTATTATGGGACTTATGAATGACAAAGAAAACAAAGTCAGACTGCTGGTGGATGAGGATGTATTAAAGGGAGAATATTTAGGCTGTCATCCCTGCATCAACACTTCCAGCCTGCGGCTTAAAACAAAGGATGCTTTCGGACCGGTACTGAATGCCATGCATCATGACATGACGGTGGTGACCTTAAAGGGTGAAGAAGCATAAAATCAGAAAAAAAGAAAGGGGCGGCGTATGTACAGAGACCATACAAAGGTGATAAAAATCGGAGACAGGGTAATCGGAGGGGGCAATCCTGTTTTGATACAGTCCATGACAAACACCCCCACGGAGGATGTGGAGAAAACGGTCACCCAGATTAAACGTCTGGAAAAAGCAGGCTGTGAGATTATCCGCTGTACGGTACCGACCATGGAAGCAGCGAAAGCGGTAGCGGAAATTAAAAAGCAGATAACCATTCCGCTGGTGGCGGATATTCATTTTGATTACAGGATGGCAATCGCCGCCATGGAAAACGGAGCGGATAAAATCCGTATCAACCCGGGAAATATCGGTAGCAGGGAAAAGGTACTCAGCGTGGTAAAAGAGGCAAAGGACAGAAATGTTCCCATCCGTATCGGGGTAAACAGCGGCTCTCTGGAAAAAGAATTAGTGGAGAAATACCACGGTGTGACGGCGGAAGGAATTGTGGAAAGCGCTCTTTCCAAAGTGCAGCTCATTGAAGACATGGGATATGACAATCTGGTGGTCAGCATTAAATCTTCGGATGTAATGATGTGCATCAAGGCACATGAAATTCTGGCAAAAAAAACAAACTATCCCCTGCATGTGGGCATTACGGAGTCCGGTACGGTATGGTCCGGCAATATCAAGTCCGGTATCGGGCTTGGCATTATTTTATATGAAGGAATTGGTGACACCATCCGTGTATCCTTAAGCGGTGACCCGGTGGAAGAAGTGAAAACCGCAAAACTGCTGCTCAGAACCCTGGGATTGCGTAAAGGCGGCATTGAAGTGGTTTCCTGTCCGACCTGCGGCAGAACCAAGATTGACTTAATCGGTCTGGCAAACAAGGTGGAAGAAATGGTAGCCGATTATCCGCTGGATATCAAGGTGGCGGTTATGGGCTGTGTGGTAAACGGTCCCGGGGAAGCAAAAGAGGCGGATTTGGGAATTGCCGGCGGAATCGGAGAAGGTCTTCTTATAAAAAAAGGCGAAGTGGTGAAGAAAATCCCCGAGGCAGAGTTTATTTCCACACTGAAACAGGAACTTGACCATTGGAACGAATAAACGGCAGCGATGACAGAAGCAGGAAACAAAAACTGGCAGCCATAACAGAATTAAAATGCGGGATGCGCATGCACAAGGAACAGGGACGATAAGAATGAGTAAAGCGTTTTTGGAAGTTTTTGCGGGACTGAAGCTGCCCACGCAGGTAGGCAGACAGTTTGAGGATGTGGAAGTGCTGAAAATCACCAGCACATCCAAAAAGGATTTTTTACGGATTTATATTTCCAGTGAACATCTGATTTCCAAGGAAATTGTATATAAAGCAGAAAATGAAATAAAGAACCAGCTGTTTAAGAACAACGACCTGACGGTAAAGATATACGAAAGGTTTCAGCTTTCCAGCCAGTATACGCCGCAAAATCTGATGGATGCGTACTGGGAGAGCATTCTTTTGGAATTCCGGCAGTACGACCATATTATGTATGTTGCATTGCGGGGGGCGGAGGTTACCTATCCGGACAGTGCGAAGATTTTGCTTACCGTAGAGGAAAGCGTGCTCACCAAAAGCAAGGAAGAGGAAATGCTCCGCATCCTGAACAAGGTGTTCCAGGAGCGCTGCGGCGTGGATGTGGTGATTAAATTTGACTATAGAGAGCCGGTGGAAAGCAGGTTCGCCGAAGAAGAGGAAAAGAAGCTTTCCATGGAAGTAGCGGAAATTGCGGCGAGACTGCGTGCCTTAAACGGCAGGGACGATGACGGAAGCGGTCAGCAGAGTGCCGTACAGACTGCCACAGCGGATGAAAAAAATGCAAATGACTCAAATGGTCAAAATGGTGCAAAAGCGGGCAGGATGCAGGCAGGTCAGGCAGCCGGAAAAACAGGAAGCACTGCTCCCCAAGCAGGCGACGGCAGAGGAAGCGTTTCGGCGGGAGCCGGAAACCGGAATGCCGGCGGAAAAGGCTTTCCCCAGAAGGGCGGCTTCAAAGGCAAGGGCGACCGCTTTTACAGCGGCGATGGCAAAAAAGGAATCAGGCGCTCCGACAATCCGGATGTGGTGTACGGCAGGGACTTTGACAAAGAAGTTACGAAAATAGTGGATATTATCGGAGAAATCGGAGAAGTAACCATCCGCGGAAGAGTGACGTCACTGGAAGTCCGGGAGCTTAAGAACAACGAAAAATCCATTCTGATTTTTGCGGTGACAGACTTTACGGATACCATTTCCGCCAAGGTGTTCTGTCCCAATGAGTTTGCAAAAGAACTGGCGGGTGAACTTGCGGTGGGTAAATTTATCAAGGTGGACGGCATTGCCATGCTGGACAAGTTTGACCATGAATTATCCATCGGCTCCATTACGGGGATTAAAAAGATTCCTGATTTTACCACGACACGTTCCGATCACAGTGTGAAAAAGAGAGTGGAGCTGCACTGCCATACCAAGATGAGCGATATGGATGGTGTTTCCGAAGCCAAGGATATTGTAAAACGTGCTTACAAATGGGGACATCCCGCCATTGCCATTACCGACCACGGCGTGGTGCAGGGCTTCACGGATGCCAACCATGTGTGGGACGATTTATATAAGGCAGAGAAAAACGCACGAAAGGAAAAGGGTGAACCGGCGCCGGACAAGCAGGATTTCTTCAAGGTAATTTACGGTGTGGAAGCCTACATCGTGGACGACTTAAAGGAAATCACAAACAACGACAAGGGACAGGAAATTGCCGGCACGACCTTTGTGGTATTTGATATCGAAACCACGGGCTTTTCTCCCGTACATAATAAAATCATTGAAATCGGCGCCGTAAAAGTAAAGGACGGCAGGATTACAGACCGCTTTTCCACATTCATTAACCCGAAGGTTCCCATACCTTTTGCCATTGAAAAGCTGACCGGCATAAATGACAGCATGGTGGCGGATGCACCGGAAATCGAAACGGTGCTGCCGCAGTTTTTAAGCTTCTGCGAGGATGCCGTGCTGGTAGCGCACAATGCTTCCTTCGATACGGGATTTATCCGGGAAAATGCCAAGAGGCTTTCCCTGCCGGCAGATTTCACCTATCTGGATACCATGATCATGTCCAGAGTTCTTCTGCCGGAGCAGAACAAACATACCCTGGATGCTTTGTGCAAGGTGTTCAATGTTTCCTTGGAAAACCACCACAGGGCGGTGGACGATGCGGAAGCAACGGCGCATATTTTCCTGCATTTCATGAAGATGATGGAAGAGCAGGGCTTAAAAACGCTGGCGGAAATGAATACCTTTGCCAGGCCGTCCGATGAAAACATTGCCCGACTGCATTCCTACCACTGCATTATTTTAGCGAAAAACGATTTGGGACGTATCAACATGTACCGGCTGATATCCATGTCCCACTTAAAATACTTCAGCCGCCAGCCCAAGATACCGAAGAGTGCCATTAACAAGTACAGGGACGGTCTTATCATCGGCAGCGCCTGCGAAGCGGGAGAGCTGTACCGGGCGCTCCTGGAGGACAGGGGCGAAGAGGAAATAGCCGGTATTGTGGATTTTTACGACTATCTGGAAATCCAGCCCTGCGGCAACAATGCCTTTATGATTGACTCTCCCAAGCATCCGGATATCAATTCCGTTGAGGATATTCAGGACATCAACCGAAGGATTGTAAGACTGGGCGAGCAGTTCAACAAGCCGGTCGTGGCAACCTGCGATGTGCATTTCTTAGACCCGGAGGACGAAGTGTACCGCCGTATTATCATGGCGGGCAAGGGCTTTGACGATGCGGACAACCAGGCGCCGCTGTACCTGCGCACCACGGAGGAAATGTTAGAGGAGTTCCAGTATCTCGGCAGCGAAAAGGCGGAGGAGATTGTCATTACCAACACCAATATGATTGCGGATATGATAGAGACCATTGCGCCGGTGCGCCCGGATAAATGTCCTCCCGTCATTCCCGATTCCGACAAGACGCTGACCGCCATCTGCTACAACAGGGCTCACGAAATTTACGGGGATACTCTGCCCAAAATCGTAGAAGACCGTCTGGAAAAGGAACTGCATTCCATTATTACCAACGGATTTGCGGTAATGTATATCATTGCCCAGAAGTTAGTGTGGAAGTCCGTGGAGGACGGCTACTTAGTAGGCTCCCGTGGTTCCGTAGGTTCCTCCCTGGTGGCGTTTATGGCAGGTATTACGGAGGTTAACTCCCTGAGCGCCCATTACCGCTGCCCCAAGTGCCGCTATTACGATTTCGATTCCCCTGAGGTAAAGGCGTTTGCCGGCAATGCCGGATGCGACATGCCGGATAAGGTGTGCCCGGTCTGCGGAGAGCCGTTAATCAAGGACGGCTTTGACATTCCGTTTGAAACCTTCCTGGGATTTAAGGGTGATAAGGAGCCGGATATCGACCTAAACTTCTCCGGTGAATACCAGAGCAAGGCGCACAAATATACGGAAGTTATTTTCGGCGCCGGACAGACCTTCCGCGCCGGTACCATTGCGACCCTTGCGGATAAAACCGCATTCGGATATGTAAAGAATTACTATGAGGAGAGAGGCATCCACAAGAGAACCTGTGAAATCAACCGGATTACCCAGGGGTGTACCGGCGTCCGGAGAAGTACCGGACAGCATCCCGGCGGTATCATCGTGCTTCCCATGGGACAGGACATCAACTCCTTTACCCCGGTGCAGCATCCGGCAAACGATATGACAACGGATACGGTAACGACCCATTTCGATTACCATTCCATTGACCACAACCTGTTAAAGCTTGACATACTCGGACACGATGATCCTACCATGATTCGTATGCTGCAGGATTTAACGGGCATCGACCCCACGAAAATCCCTCTGGACGACAAGGCGGTTATGTCCCTGTTCCAGAATACGGAAGCGCTTGGCATCACACCGTCCCAGATAAGCGGTACGCCGGTGGGCTCCTTAGGTATCCCGGAATTCGGTACGGATTTCGTTATCCAGATGCTTCTTGACACAAAGCCCAAACAGTTTTCCGACTTAATCCGTATTTCTGGTCTGGGTCACGGAACGGACGTATGGCTGGGCAATGCGCAGACCCTTATTTTAGAGGGAAAAGCCACCATTTCCACGGCTATCTGCTGTCGAGACGATATTATGATCTACCTGATCAACCAGGGCGTGGAAAGCTCCCTATCCTTTACCATCATGGAGAGCGTGCGTAAGGGAAAAGGCCTAAAGCCGGAGTGGGAAGCAGCCATGAAGGAAAAGAATGTTCCCGACTGGTACATCTGGTCCTGCAAAAAGATTAAATACATGTTCCCGAAGGCACACGCGGCGGCGTACGTTATGATGGCATGGCGAATTGCCTACTGTAAAATCAACTATCCGCTGGCGTATTATGCGGCCTATTTCAGTATCCGCGCCAAGGCGTTTTCTTATGAGCTGATGTGCCAGGGGCAGCAGCACTTAGAGGCGATTATGAAGGATTATAAATCCCGTATGGACAGCCTTTCCAATAAGGAAAAGGATGCCTACGGCGATATGAAAATCGTACAGGAAATGTATGCCAGAGGATTTGAATTTACGCCCATTGATATTTTCAGCGCCCAGTCAAGACTGTTCCAGATTGTGGACGGCAAGCTGATGCCTTCCTTAAACAGCATCGACGGTCTGGGGGAAAAAGCGGCGGATGCCATTGTGGAAGCTGCCAAGGACGGCCCGTTCTTAAGTAAGGACGATTTCAAGCAGAGAACCAAGGTGAGCGGCACCATTATCGAACTGATGGACAGTCTGCACCTGCTCGGCAGGCTGCCGGAGTCCAACCAGATAAGCCTGTTCGACTTTGTGTAAAAAAATTTTATCATACTCTGTGTTGACAAACGGAAATCTTGTGGCTATAATGTGACTAATTCCTAACAAAACAGTAAATGCGATGAAGAGAAGAGTACCATCATTAAGACCTACAGAGAGTTGCCGGAGGCTGAGAGGCGCAGGAGAGATGAATGGGAAGTACATCTCGGAGCAGCAGACCGAAATGCCCTGCAAAGTAGACTCTGCCGGTCGGCACCGATAGCAGCCATGGTTGTAATAAGATGATAATCTTACGCATACCAAGAAAGCCGTAAATCGTGAGGTTTACGGGAACGAAGGTGGTACCACGGGCTTATACCTGTCCTTTCTTTACAGAGAGGACAGGTTTTTTTGTTATGGTAACAAGGCGGGCAGGTACTGTCTGCACAATAGAAAAAAGGAGAGCAAAAATGAAAATCTATGAAGAATTACAGGCAAGAGGCCTGCTGGCACAGGTAACAAATGAAGAAGAAATCCGTGAAATGATCAATAACGGCAAGGCCACCTTTTACATTGGTTTTGACTGTACGGCAGACAGTCTGACAGCCGGACATTTTATGGCACTTACTCTTATGAAAAGACTGCAGATGGCAGGAAACAAGCCCATAGCCTTAATCGGCGGCGGTACTACCATGATCGGTGACCCCTCCGGTCGGACCGATATGAGAAAAATGCTTACCAGAGAGGACATTGAACACAATGCGGCATGTTTTAAGCGTCAGATGGAGAGATTTATTGATTTCTCCGAAGGTAAGGCGCTTATGGTAAACAATGCCGACTGGCTGCTTAATTTAAACTATGTTGACCTGCTCCGCGAGGTAGGTCCCTGCTTTTCCGTAAACAATATGCTGCGTGCCGAATGCTATAAGCAGCGTATGGAGAAAGGCTTAAGCTTCCTTGAATTTAACTACATGATTATGCAGAGTTATGACTTCTACTACATGTTCCAGAAATACAATTGTAATATGGAATTCGGTGGAGACGACCAGTGGAGCAATATGTTAGGCGGTACCGAACTGATTCGAAAGAAACTGGGCAAAGATGCACATGCCATGACCATTACACTGTTAACCGACTCCCAGGGAAAGAAGATGGGAAAAACCGCAGGAAATGCCGTATGGTTAGACCCCAACAAGACCTCTCCCTTCGAGTTCTACCAGTACTGGAGAAACGTGGGCGATGCCGATGTCCTGAAATGCTTACGGATGCTGACCTTCCTTCCTTTAGAGCAGATTGACGAAATGGACAAATGGGAAGACAGCCAGTTAAATCAGGCAAAGGAAATCCTGGCATACGAGCTGACAAACCTGGTTCACGGCGAAGAAGAAGCTAAGAAAGCACAGGAAAGCGCAAAAGCACTGTTCTCCGGAAGCATTGCCGGAGAAATGCCCGAAGCAAAGCTTACCGAGACAGATTTCCGGGACGGCGCCATTGATATCATGGGCGTACTGGTAAAGGCAGGCTTATGTGCATCCCGTTCCGAAGCAAGACGTGCCGTAGAGCAGGGTGGTGTTACCGTAGCGGACGAAAAGGTAACAGACATCAAAACCACATATGCGCCGGAGCAGTTTGACGGTGACGGACTTGTGGTAAAACGCGGCAAGAAAAACTTCAAACGTGTGAAGATGTAAGCATAATGAAAGCTCCCCTTTCATACAATTTATTAAGTATGGAAGGGGATTTTTTTATGGACCTGATGGTGAATAAAGAATATGACTTGTACAAGGACATACAGGAAAGATGCCGTGGGGAAATCTACATAGGGGTGGTAGGACCGGTGCGTACCGGCAAATCCACGTTTATTAAACGCTTCATGGATGTCTGTGTGCTTCCCTTTATGGAAGATGAGCATGAAAAGGAAAGGGCAAAGGACGAACTGCCGCAGAGTGCGGGAGGAAAAACCATTACGACCACGGAGCCGAAATTCATTCCGAAGGAAGCTGCCGCCGTGCATCTTGGCGGGGACGTGGAGGCAAAGGTAAGGCTCATTGACTGTGTGGGCTACATGGTGGAGGGTGCCACCGGTCACATGGAAGAAAATACGGAGCGTATGGTAAAAACGCCCTGGTCGGATACGGAAATTCCGTTTACGCAGGCAGCAGGCATCGGCACGGATAAGGTCATTCACGACCATTCCACCATAGGACTTGTGGTTACCACGGACGGCAGCTTCGGGGAACTCCCGAGAGCGGCGTATCTGGATGCGGAAGAAAAGACCATTCTGGCATTAAAGAAGCTGCGTAAGCCGTTTCTGGTGCTGCTTAATTCCGAGAAGCCCTATGCAGACGAAACAAAGGCGATGGCGGAAGAAATCGGAGAGAAATATAAGGTGGCGGTCCGTCCGGTCAACTGTGCCCAGTTAAAAATGGATGACATACATAGCATCATGGAACAGATACTTTATGAATTCCCGGTTTCCCGCATGGAGTTTTTTATGCCGAAGTGGGTGGAGATGTTAAGCCTCGACAATCCCATGAAGAAGGAAATGGTGGGAGCGGTAAAAAACATCATGAAGGCGGTAAATTCCGTCCGGGATATCCGCAGCATGCAGGTGGATGGCAGGGTGCCGGTGGAAAGCCGGTACATAAAACGGCTGAAAACAGAAAACATCAATCTTGCGGACGGCAGTGTGAAGCTGCAGATGGATGTGGACAACAGCTTTTATTATGAAATGCTGAGCGATTTGGTAGGGGACGAAATCAGCGGCGAATACCAGCTTATTACCAAATTAAAAGAGCTCTCCGCCATGAAAAAAGAATATGCCAAGGTGCTGCAGGCGGTACAGTCCGTACGGCAGAAGGGTTACGGTGTGGTAACACCGGAAAGGGAGGAAATCAGTCTGGCAAAGCCGGAGTTAATCCGTCACGGCAACAAGTTTGGCGTCAAAATCAAGGCGGAAAGTCCGTCCATTCACATGATACGCGCCAACATCGAAACGGAAATTGCGCCCATTGTGGGAACGGAGGAGCAGGCACAGGATTTAATACGCTATATCAACGAAGCGGACAGCCGGGAGGAAGGCATCTGGGAAACCAACATCTTCGGCAAAACCGTGGAGCAGCTTGTGGATGACGGCATCACCGGTAAAATTTCCATGATAGGCGAAGAAAGCCAGGTGAAACTGCAGGACACCATGCAGAAAATCGTCAATGACATGAACGGCGGCATGGTGTGTATTATTATATAAGTAAGGCATGAAAGAGGCGGGATTTTTCCTACGCAGACGCGCTTGCGCTTAGTAGTCACCGTAGCGGCACATAAGGTGTCAAAGTACGACACCTAAGTGCCGACGGCGACTAAAAGTCTGCTTTAGGAAAAATGCCCGCCTTCTTAATAAGCCGGAGGGAGAAGCGCTAAGAGGTGTGTTTGGCGAAAAAGCCTGTTGATGAAGGAACACGCGTAAGCGTGTCTGCGTAGGAAGGAACCAGCCTTCTTAATATGCCTGTCCGCTATTTTGCTACCTTGTTTTTCATTCCCTACACTGTTATAATGAACAAAGCCGCATAGTGACGTCAGTATGCGGCAAGAAAACGAAAAGGAACCGAACACGCATATGGAATATGTTGTTTTTGCCTTTGTGGCAGCAGGTCTTGTTGCACTGTTAGCTGCCAAAGGAATTTACGATAGCAAATCGGAAAAGGCGAGGATACTGTACAGGTTTCGGCACAAGTACGGGGAACTCCGCAAAAAAGAATACGGACTTGACCGCTATAAGGCGATAGCGGGGTATTTCAAACATCACGGAAATGAAGAACAGGTAGATGAAATCACCTTTCAGGATTTATCCATGGATGATATTTTCATGCAGATGAATTTTACCAACTGCCAGGCAGGGGAAGAGGTGCTGTATCATTTGCTTCGGACACCCGATTTTACAGAGGAGCCCCTCGCCCACAAGGAAGCGGTTATCCAATATTTTGAAGAGCACAAAGAGGAACGGGTACAGTTGCAATACCGTCTGAATGAGACAGGCTATACCGGCAAGTTTTCCCTCTATGATTATCTGGACAACCTGGATATTCTGGGAAAACGCTCCAACCTGCATCATTACACCCTGCTTATCAGTTACATTCCCGCCATTGCATTCTGCTTTTTCAGCCCGTCGCTGGGTATCCTGCTCATCCTTGGTCTTATGATGTACGGCATGATAAGTTATTTCAGGGAAAAAGGCGAAGTGGACGTGTATTTAAGCAGCTTTGCATTTATCTTAAAGCTCATGGAAACCTCGGAAAAAATAGAGCAGCTTGCGGCAGAGGGTATCAAAGAGGAACAGGACAGACTGCGGGAAAACAGAAAAGCACTGGGACAGTTTAGGAGGGGCTCCTTCTGGCTGATGTCCAACGGCAGAATGTCCGGCTCAGGCAATCCTCTGGATATGATACTGGACTATCTGCGCATGAGCCTGCATTTTGACCTGATAAAATTCAATACCATGTTAGAGCAGGTAAGAAAGCATACGGAAAATGTGGACGGGCTGTTTTATACCATAGGTTATTTAGACGCCATGGTTGCCATCGGAGAATACCGGGCATCCTTACAGAACGGATACTGCATTCCGGTGCTGCAGGAGGAAAAGGAACCGTTTCTTAGCATGGAAGAAGGCTATCACCCGCTTCTTGACAATCCGGTGAAAAATTCCATAGAAGCGAAGAACGGCATTCTGCTGACCGGCTCCAATGCGTCCGGTAAATCCACCTTCTTACGGACGGTGGCAATTTCCGCCATCCTTGCCCAGACCATTCACACGGTACCGGCAAGGCAGTACCGGGCAGGGTATTTCCGCATTATGTCCGCCATGTCCTTAAGTGACGATATTTTATCTGGCGAGAGCTATTATATTGTGGAAATCCGGGCGATAAAGAGAATAATGGATACCATCCGGGAAAAAGGGCATGTGCTCTGCTTTGTGGATGAAGTGCTGCGCGGCACCAATACCGTGGAGCGAATTGCGGCAGGTACGGAAATTTTACGGAAGCTTCTGACGAACCATACCCTGTGCTTTGCAGCCACCCACGATCTGGAGCTGACGGAGCTTTTAAAAGACAGTTACGACAATTATCATTTTGAAGAAGAAGTAAAAGACGGGGATGTGCATTTTAACTACCGTCTGATGAACGGCAGGGCAACCACCCGTAATGCCATTAAGCTGCTTTCCGCCTTCGGCTATGACGAGGACATCATAAAGGGAGCCGGCAGGAGAGCGGATGAATTCCTGCAGACGGGACAGTGGAAGTAAAGGTGGAGAAAGGAAAGAAACATATGAAAGTTACGTTATATTCGGACGGTTCGGCGAGGGGCAACCCGGAAGGACCGGGAGGCTACGGCACGGTGTTGCAGTTTGTGGACGCCAAAAACACCCTGCATGAGAGAGAATACAGTGCCGGTTACAAAAAGACCACCAACAACCGCATGGAGCTGATGGGCGTGATTACCGGTCTGGAGGCGCTGACAAAGCCCTGTGAGGTAACCGTGATTTCCGACTCCAAGTATGTGACGGATGCGTTCAATGCGCACTGGGTGGACAACTGGAAGAAAAACAACTGGCGGACAAGCACCAGGCAGCCGGTTAAAAACAAAGAACTCTGGGAACGGCTGTTAAAGGCTATGGAGCCCCATTCGGTGACTTTTGAATGGGTGAAAGGGCATAACGGACACCCGGAAAACGAAAGATGCGACAGGCTCGCCACCACGGCAGCGGATGGGGAGATACTCCTTGACGATGACGGGGGTTCGTTGCTATAATAGATTTTACATGAAAAAGTGGAAGGGATGAGAATTATGGCATTTATCAATTCATTTTTAAGTTATCTTCTTGTTTTCTTTGTATTCTGCATTGTTGGCGGATTTGGCATTTTCATGGGCATTACCTTACGGAAACGGAAAAACACCAAGGAAGAAAATCAAAGTAAAGAGGCAGAAGCCGTACAATAACCATGGGCACATGGCAGCAGGCTCTGAAAAAGGACTGATAAGAATCCGGTAAAACTGGGTTCTTTTTTGTCTTGCCGGGGGATAAAAATATGCCAAAGAGCGAAAACCAGAAACAGAAACTTCTGTATATTATAAAAATTTTACAGGAGTATACGGACGAAGACCATGTAATCAGTACGAAGGATCTGATTGAAAAGCTTCGGGCAAACGACATAAGCGCCGAAAGAAAAAGCATTTATGCGGACATTCAGTGTCTGCAGGATTTCGGCTTTGACATCATGCAGAAAAAAGGGAAGACGGAGAGCGGCTATTACCTTGCCAGCCGGGAGTTTGAACTGGCGGAGTTAAAGCTTTTGGTGGATGCTGTGCAGTCTTCACGCTTTGTGACGGAAAAAAAGTCAAGAGAGCTGATACATAAATTGGAGAAACAGGCAAGCACCTATCAGGCACGCCAGCTTCACAGACAGGTGAAGGTACTGGGACGTGTCAAAACGGAGAATGAAAAGATTTATTACAGCGTGGATACCATTTATACGGCAATCGATGCGGACAGACAGATTTCCTTTTCCTATCTGGAGTGGACGACCACAAAGACCCTGAAGGCCCGCAGGAACGGCAAGACCTATGTGGTGAGCCCGCTGGCGCTTATATGGGATGATGAAAATTATTACCTGGCGGCATATGATGCGGAAGCGGACTGCATAAAGCACTACCGCGTGGACAAAATGAAGAACACGAAGGTGGAAGAGAAAAAGCGCAAGGGACAGGATTTCTTTAACATGGATCCGGCGGAGTATTCCAAAAGCACGTTCGGAATGTTTGGCGGCGATGAAGAACAGATTACCCTGCTTTTGCCGAAAAAACTCATTGGCGTCATTATGGACCGGTTCGGCAGGGAAACGGATGTGCGGGTAGTGGAAAACGATAAAATCCGTGTGCACATCAGAGCTGCCGTCAGCGGACAGTTTTTCGGCTGGCTGACCGGTTTGGGAGAAGGCGTGCAGATAGCATCCCCGACAGAAGTGAGGGAACGCTATAAACAGTGGCTGAAGAATATGCTTGCCGCGCAGGATGGCGCGGAAGAATAGAGAAAGAGCGAAAGAGAAAGAAGGACAAAAACATGCTTGCAGCAGACAGAATGAAGCAGTTTGAAAGCGGTATTTTCCAGCTTTTGAACGACAAGAAAAATGAAGTGGAAAAGGCAGGAAAAAAGGTTTACAACCTGTCCGTGGGAACCCCGGATTTTAAGCCGGCGCCCCATATTGTGGAGGCAGTGGCGGAAGCCGCAAAGAAGCCGGAAAATTATAAATACGCCCTGGCGGATATACCGGAGCTTATTAAGGCTGTGCAGGAAAGATTTGCAAAAAGATACGATGTTACTTTGGAAGCGGATGAAATCATGAGCGTTTACGGCTCCCAGGAGGGTATCAGCCACATCGGTCTGTCCCTCTTTAACGAAGGAGACCTGGTACTGGTTCCCGACCCCGGATATCCCGTATTCTCCATCGGACCTTTCTTAGCCGGTGCGGATGTGGAATGCTATGAGTTACTGCCGGAAAACCACTATCTGCCGGATCTGGATGCTCTGAGCGAAAAATACGGAAACAAAATCAAATGCATGATTGTTTCCTATCCCTTAAATCCCATATGCAAGTGTGCGCCCCGTGAGTTTTACGAAAAGCTGATTACATGGGCAAAGAAGAATGATATTTTAATCATTCACGACAATGCCTATTCCGATATTATTTACGACGGCAGAAAGGGTATTTCCATTCTGTCCGTCCCCGGAGCAAAGGACTGTGCCGTGGAATTTTATTCCCTGTCCAAATCCTTCAACTACACCGGAGCCAGAATGAGTTTTTTAGTAGGCAATAAGGAAGTGGTAGCAACCTTTAAGAAGCTCCGTTCCCAGATTGACTACGGTATTTTCCTGCCGATACAGTACGGCGCCGTAGCAGCCCTGACCGGTCCGGATGACTGCGTGAAGGAACAGCGGGCGAAATACGAAGAAAGAAGAAACGCCCTCTGCGACGGTCTTACTTCCATCGGCTGGAAAGTGGAAAGAAGCGAAGGCACCATGTTTGCATGGGCAAAAATTCCCGATGCGTATACGGATGACTTTGCCTTTGTGATGGAGCTTCTGGAAAAAACAGGCGTGCTCTGCACTCCGGGCAGCAGTTTCGGCAAGCTGGGAGCCGGTCACGTAAGGTTTGCCCTCACATTACCGGTGGAAACCATAAACGAAGCCGTGGAAGCCATTGACAAGAGCGGTATCTTAAAATAAAATTCCGTACCCGTGTTTTAGAATTATTCGCACAGGGATTTGAGGATTTCCGATTGACTTTTTGCCGGGGCTTTCTTATACTTAGAATACGACACTAAATATGGTGACAGAAAATTGAAAAACACACCATATATTGTAAAACACAGGAAAGCGGGGGAATGGCGCCATGAGTATTGAAGTGGAGCAGGTGGGCGAAGACACAACCGATTACGGTGCCCAGTTTAAGACAAAAAGAGATGTGAAGGTCGTTAAAAAGGACGGCAGCAAAGAGACATTTAACGTGCAGAAGGTAGTGAATGCCGTTGGCAAGAGCGCTTACCGTGCACTGACTAAATTTACAGAAGAAGAAAAACGTCATATCTGCCAGTATGTGGTAGAAAAGGTGGACGAGCTTGAGCAGGATGAAATTCCCATCCCCATTATGCACAACATCGTGGAAAGCGCTTTGGAACAGGTAAAGCCCATTGTAGCAAAGAGCTACCGGGATTACCGCAACTACAAGCAGGACTTTGTGCGCATGCTGGACGATGTTTACAAAAAGAGCCAGTCCATCATGTATATCGGGGACAAGGAAAACGCCAACACGGACTCCGCACTGGTTTCCACCAAGCGTTCCCTGATTTTCAACCAGTTAAATAAAGAGCTTTACCAGAAGTTCTTTATGACAACGGAGGAAATTCAGGCATGCCGCGACGGCTATATTTATGTGCATGATATGTCCGCTAGAAGAGATACCATGAACTGCTGTCTGTTTGACGTGGAAAATGTGTTGTCCGGCGGTTTTGAAATGGGTAATATCTGGTACAACGAGCCGAAGACCCTGGACGTGGCGTTTGATGTTATCGGCGACATTGTGCTCAGTGCGGCAAGTCAGCAGTACGGAGGATTTACCGTACCCAGCGTGGACAATATCTTAGAGCCTTACGCAGAAAAATCCTACAAAAAATATATTGAGAAATACAAGAGACTGGGAATTGACGACGATACGGCGGAGGCAGAAGCCTATGCGGACGTGGTAAGAGAATTCGAACAGGGCTTCCAGGGCTGGGAGTACAAGTTCAATACTGTTGCCAGCAGCCGAGGCGACTATCCGTTCATCACCGTTACGGCAGGTACCGGCACCGGCAGATTTGCCAAGCTGGCTACCATTTCCATGCTGAATGTCAGAAGAAGAGGACAGGGCAAAAAGGAATGCAAGAAGCCGGTTCTGTTCCCCAAGATTGTTTTTTTATACGATGAAAACCTGCATGGACCCGGCAAGCCGCTTGAGGATGTATTTGAAGCCGGTGTGGCATGCTCTGCAAAGACCATGTATCCCGACTGGCTGTCCCTGACCGGCAAAGGCTATGTGGCAAGCATTTACAAGCAGTACGGAAAAATCATTTCTCCCATGGGCTGCCGTGCGTTCCTTTCTCCTTGGTATGAAAGAGGAGGCATGCATCCGGCGGACGATAAGGATGTGCCTGTATTTGTGGGCCGTTTCAACATCGGTGCGGTTTCCCTGCACCTTCCCATGATTCTGGCAAAGTCCAGACAGGAGAGCAGGGACTTCTATGAAGTGCTGGATTATTATTTACAGTTAATCCGTCAGCTTCATATAAGAACCTATGCATATCTTGGCGAAATGAGAGCTTCCACCAACCCGCTTGCTTACTGCGAGGGCGGTTTCCTCGGCGGACACTTAAAGCTTTCCGACAAGATTAAACCGCTGTTAAAAGCCGCAACCGCAAGCTTCGGCATCACCGCCTTAAACGAGCTGCAGGAGCTTTACAACGGTAAGTCTTTAGTGGAAGACGGACAGTTTGCCCTGGAGGTTATGGAGCATATCAATGCCAAGGTCAATGAATTCAAGGAAGAGGACGGCAATCTGTATGCCATTTACGGCACACCTGCAGAAAACCTCTGCGGTCTGCAGATTAAGCAGTTCCGTAATAAATACGGTATTATCGAGGGCGTTTCCGACAGGGAATATGTCAGCAACTCTTTCCACTGCCATGTAACGGAGGACATTACTCCCATTCAGAAGCAGGATATTGAGGAAAGGTTCTGGAACTTAAGCAACGGCGGCAAAATCCAGTACGTGAAATACCCCATTGATTACAATATTGAGGCAGTGAAGACCTTAATCAGAAGAGCCATGGACATGGGCTTCTACGAAGGTGTTAATCTTTCCCTTGCTTACTGCGATGACTGCGGTCATCAGGAACTCGAAATGGATGTATGTCCCAAGTGCGGAAGCAGAAACTTAACCAAGATTGACAGAATGAATGGTTACCTGTCTTATTCCAGAGTACACGGGGACACCCGCTTAAACGAGGCAAAAATGGCAGAAATCGCAGAAAGGAAGAGCATGTGACGGTCTTATGAGATATCATAATATTACCAAGGACGATATGTTAAATGGAGACGGTCTGCGCGTTGTCCTGTGGGTAGCAGGCTGCAGTCATTGCTGCGAACAGTGTCAGAATCCCATTACCTGGGACCCGAACGGGGGACTTTTGTTTGATGAGGAAGCCAAAAAGGAAATTTTTGACCAGTTGGACAAGCCCTATATTTCCGGCATCACCTTTTCCGGAGGGGACCCTTTACATCCGGCAAACCGGCTGGATGTGAGAAATTTCATGGCGGAAATCAAGGAGAAATATCCTGACAAGACAATTTGGCTGTATACGGGCGACTCCTGGGAAAATATTCTGTATTATCCCATGATGCAGTACGTGGACGTAGTAGTGGACGGCGAATTTCATATCGGAGAGCTGGATACCAAGCTTCTCTGGAAGGGCAGTAAAAACCAGAGAGTCATAGATGTCCAGAAAACCCTGCAGCAGCCGAACCCCTTACTTCCGGTTCTGCACTGCGGAGATTACGAATAGACGACAATTAAATTGTGACTGCACAGGACGGAAAAATACCGGAAAGACTGCAGGACACTGAAAGGCATGGATAACAGAATGCAGAAAATTGCACAGTTTTTTAAGGTTTCCAAAGAAAATTATATACAGGCGATTAGGGGAGATTTTCCCGCATACGACGAAGTGTCAGCGGAAAAAGTATATGAGGAGTTAAAGCTTCCCATGCGTGCAACCAAAGGAAGTGCGGGCTATGATTTCTATGCGCCGTTTTCTTTCACACTGGCTCCGGGGGAAACCATTAAAATTCCGACCGGCATCCGTGCAAAAATGGAAGAGGGCTGGGTACTTCAGCTTTTTCCCAGAAGCGGACTTGGATTTAAATTCCGTCTGCAGCTTAACAATACCGTAGGCATCATTGACAGCGATTATTTTGACTCTGACAACGAAGGCCACATATTCGCCAAGATTACCAATGACTCCAACGAAGGAAAGACCCTTCAGGTGGAAGCCGGAACCGGTTTCTTACAGGGAATTTTCTTACCCTTCGGCATTACGGTGGATGATGAAGCGGACGGCATCCGCAACGGCGGCTTCGGCAGCACCACAAAATAAAATCAAAAGTATAAATTTTCTCCTTTTCGGAACACTGATAGTGATTCGGGAAGGAGATTTTTTATGGAAAAAAAAGACGAAGAAATGACGGGTGCCTTACGGCAGGATATGAATTATCTGAACGACCGGCTCAAGGTGGACAAAAGCTTTGATTTGATTTACCGCACCATTGAGATTGGCGGCAGGGAAGCCTGCATGTATTTTATAGATGGATTTTGTAAGGATGAGCTGATGGAAAAAATCCTGCAGTATTTCCTCAGCATCAAGGCAGAAACTATGCCGGAGGATGCCCATAAAATGTGTAAGCTCTGCATGCCCTATGTGGAGGTGGACGTAAGCGGAAAGTGGGACAACATCTTAAATAATCTGTTGTCCGGCGTGTTTGTGCTGCTGATTGACGGCTATGATAAGGCAATACTCATAGACAGCAGGGAATATCCCTCCCGGAATGTGGCGGAGCCGGATAAGGATAAGGTGCTTCGCGGCTCCAAGGATGGATTTGTGGAAACCATTGTGTTCAATACGGCTCTTTTAAGAAGAAGAATCCGCAGCACGGATCTGCGCGTGGAAATGTATGCTGCGGGAAAGAGCTCCCATACGGACATTGCGGTCTGCTATATGGAGAGCCGGGTGGATAAAAAGCTGCTAAACAAAATTGTGACGAGAATACAGAACATCAGGGTGGATGCCCTGACCATGAACCAGGAGAGCCTGGCAGAGTGCCTGTATGAAAAGAAGTGGTACAATCCGTTCCCGAAATTCAAATATACGGAACGCCCCGACACGGCAGCGGCGCAGGTGCTCGAAGGAAACATCATTATCCTTGTGGACAATTCCCCTTCGGCAATGATTCTGCCCACCTCCATTTTTGATGTGGTGGAGGAAGCGGACGATTATTATTTCCCGCCCATTACGGGCACGTATCTGCGGCTGACGAGATTTCTTATTTTTATTCTGACGTATATCATGACACCGACATTTCTGCTTCTCATGAACCACACGGAATGGATACCGGAAAAATTTGCGTTCATCACGCTGAAGGACACGGAGAACATTCCGCTTATCTGGCAGTTCCTTATTTTAGAGCTTGCCATTGACGGTTTAAGGCTTGCAGCAGTCAATACGCCCAGCATGCTAAGCACTCCGCTTTCCGTTATGGCGGCGCTGGTGCTGGGGGAATTTTCCGTCAACAGCGGCTGGTTCAATTCCGAGGTGATGCTGTATATGGCATTTGTTGCCATTGCCAACTATACGCAGGCAAATTACGAATTGGGGTATGCACTGAAATTTATGAGAATACTGACACTGATTTTAACTGCATGGCTGGATGCGTGGGGATATGCGGCAGGTATTGCGATAACCTGTCTGGCAGTAGCCTTAAACAAAACGGTATCCGGGCAGAGTTATCTGTATCCGTTTTTACCGTTCCGATTTAAGCTGCTTGCCAGAAGACTGTTCAGGCTGCGGCTACCGGATGCAAGAAAGTAATTTGAACTGTAGAAAGGAAAAGGGCGTGTGGATTTCCACACGCCTTCTTGTTTACCAGCTCCGTACGAATTTATTGATGTAATTGTCCAGACATTCTTCAATGACACGGATGGCTTCTTCACGGTTGCCCTTCTCGTTTACATCGGTGGTTTTATTTTCCAATGCCTTATAAACGGTGAAGAAATGCTCCATTTCTTCAATTACATGGGAGGGCAGCTCGGAGATGTCGTGGTAGCAGTTGTAATTGGGGTCATTGAAAGGAACGGCAATAATCTTTTCATCCTTTTTGCCGCCGTCCAGCATGGAGATGACGCCGATGGGATACGCGCGTACCAGGGTAAGGGGGACCACCGGCTCCGAGCAGAGCAACAGTACGTCTAAGGGGTCACCGTCATCGCCGTAGGTACGGGGAATAAAGCCGTAGTTGGCAGGATAGTGGGTGGAGGTATAAAGAATACGGTCCAAAATAATGTAACCGGTTTCCTTGTCCAGTTCGTATTTTGTTTTGCTTCCCTTCGGGATTTCAATGACGCAGATAAAATCCGTGGGTGTTACTCTTTTTACGTTGATGTTGTGCCAGATGTTTCCGTTAATTCCGTTCATAAACATACCTCCATAATTTTAATCTAAAAATCCGAAATGAGAGAGTGCGTGCAGAATGCCGTCCTCGCTGGCTTTGGCCGTTACATAGGAAACTTTGGCAAACAAAGAAGCGGGAGAGGCGTTGCCCATGGCTATGGCTGTGTGAACCGCCGTCAGCATGGGAAGGTCGTTGTTACTGTCACCGATGGCAAAGGTATTTTCTATGGAAATGCCGTGGTGGGCGACGATGCGGGCAATACCGGTAGCTTTGGAGTAGCCCTTTGGAACAAATTCCCGGAAGGTGCCGCCCCTGTCGATACAGTCAAAGTACGCATCCGAAACGGCGCGGAAAGCGGCAAGCTGGGACTCATCCTGATACCAGACTACAAATTTGTCGCAGAAAAAATCCTCTTCGGTAAGGTCCGTCCGCATGGGATAGTGGTGTACGTCCCGGAAGGATTGGAAAAGCTCCGCCGCCTCAGGGTGCCGGATGGGCCGGGAAGTATCGAAGCATACCTCGTATTTGGATTCAAAAGCAATGTCTACATCCGCCTGTCTGGCCGCACGCAGAATTTCCATGGTGAGAGTATGTGTCTGGGAGACGTAAAGCAGCTCCTTTCCGCCGCTGTACAGGTTTGTCCCACATCCGCAGACGATGCCGTCAAATCCGATTTCCTGAAAACGGGGCTCCACATTCTGAAAGCAGCGTCCGGTATTGATATACATCAGATGTCCGCGCTTTCTGGCTTTGCGAATGGCAGAAATGCAGCTTTCCGGAATGGTGCCGTCGGTTTCTTTTGTGAGTGTTCCGTCAATGTCAAAAAAGATAATTTTTTTCATATCTGTATTATAAATTTATCGGGCATAAAAGTCAAAAAATATATAAAAGGTTTTGATAAAAGCAGAAAAATTAGTGTGTTCAAAACGTACTTTTTATGATATACTTTACCTATAGTTTTTTGAACAGGTATAAAACAGAAGATTATGTGAGGTAGAAGGATGGATACAAAAATCTTATTGGAAAACGGGACAAATGAATTGGAAATCCTGGAATTTACCGTAGCGGGCAATTCCTACGGCATCAACGTGGCAAAAGTAACGGAGATTATCAATTACCAGCCGGTGACGCCCATTCCCAATGCACATCCCAGCATAGAAGGTATTTTTATGCCGCGTGACAAGATGATTACGGCGATTGATTTGAAGAACTGCCTGCAGATGGGTGTTTCTGAAGCGGGAGGATTGTTCATCGTCACCAACTTCAACAAGCTGGACATTGCGTTCCATGTGGACAACGTTGTAGGGATTCACCGCCTGTCCTGGACGGAAATCATCAAGCCGGATGCCACCATTGCATCGGACAGTTCCGCACTCGGTGTTATAAAAATTAAAGACAAGCTGATTGTTATTCTGGATTTTGAAAAGATTGTTGCAGATATTAACCCGGAAACCGGACTTCGTTCCGAGCAGCTTGCAGAACTGGGACACAGAGAGCGCTGCGATGTGCCCATTCTGATTGCAGAGGATTCCCAGTTGTTGAACAAGCTGATTGTGGATGCCTTACATAAAGCCGGTTATGTGCATCTTATCCATACGTCAAACGGACAGGAGGCATACGATGTGATTACCGATGCACTCCAGAAGGGTAAACTGAAAGAAGAAGTACAGTGCCTGATTACCGATATTGAAATGCCGCAGATGGACGGCTATCATCTGACGAAGCTGATTAAGGAAAATGACGAAACCAAGGATATCCCGGTTGTTATTTTCTCATCCATTGTAAATGATGAAATGCGTGCCAAGGGTGAGCAGCTTGGCGTGGATGCCCAGCTTTCCAAACCGGAAATCGCGAAACTGGTAGAAGTGCTGGATGGCCTCTTATTAAAGAAATAAAAATGGCAACAGGGCCGGGAGTTATCCCGGCTCTCTTACTGTATCGGGAAATCCTCAAAAGCAGGATTCTTTCTTATGCGTGAAAAATTTACAGAGTACGGAAGGAAACAGATAGTATGAGCGCGGAAGCAAACAGCTTAATGGAAATAAAGGAAAAAATACAGGCAGCCGACATGGTTCTGGTGGGCATCGGAGAAGAATTTGAGGATGAGGCGTTTTTACAGGAAAAGGAAAATTACGCAGAAATCTGCGGAAAAATAGCCGAGGCGGGAGCCCAGTGGGTGGTTCCCTATGTGAATTACTTATTCTTAAAAGAAGATACCCGTCTTAAAAAGGCTTATGAGGGGCTGACCAGTCTGCTTCAGGGTAAAAATTATTTTATTTTGTCCTACTGCATGGACGGTCTCCTTTCCGAGCAGGAATTAAAGCCGGACCGCATGGCAGAGTTCTGCGGCAACTGGCGGCATTTTACAGGGGAGCCGGAGGAAAACGAAAAAATTGCTCTGTACCGGGAAATTGAAGCCTGCGTCAGGGGAGAGAAGAGTTTTCGGGATTTGAAAGCACCTGTCAGCTTAAAAAACTGTCAGCCATGTGAATTTAATACTCTTTATGCGGAGCATTTTGAAGAGCCGAATTATAAAGAAAACTGGGACCGCTACTTAAAATGGCTGCAGGGAACCCTGAACAAAAAGCTCTGTATTCTGGAACTGGGTGCCGGTATGCGCAACTTAAACACTATCCGCATCCGCTACGAAAAGATAGCCGAGTTAAATCTGAAATCGGATTTTATACGAATTCATGAATATTTATACCAAATTCCCGCAGGACTTGCCGAAAGAGGCACAGGAATTCAAAAAAATGCGGTTTATGCTATGGAAGAGTTGGAAAAAATGTGATACACTTACCTTGTTTTTTTAACAGGTGACAAGTCTTAAGGGAGAATTCTCATGAATATGAATGAAGAATATCTGGATAATTTATTAAAAAACATGAATAATGCGTCCGCAGCACCGGAAGCCGATCTAAAACCGGCTAAGGAAGAAAATGCGGGCGGTTCTCTTACCCCGGAAGAAATTACGGCGCTGTTTGATGCTGCCGAAAAAATAGCCAATGGAGAAGAGCCGGAGTCCCTTTCCGATGAGCCGGAGGACAGCCCGGTTTCCGCACCGGAGGAGACGACACCGGAGGACAGCCCGGTTTCCGCACCGGAGGAGACGACACCGGAGGACAGCCCGGTTTCCGCACCGGAGGAGACGATACCGGAGGACAGCCCGGTTTCCGCACCGGAGGAGACGACACCGGAGGACAGCCCGGTTTCCGCACCGGAGGAGACGACACCGGAGGATAGCCCGGTTTTCATGCCGGAAACAACAGGACCGGATGGCGGCGATGCGTTCGGAGCAGGAACCGGAACATCCGACAATGCGGATAATCTGACGGATGAGGCTCCGGGAAAGCAGTCGGAGTCCGCATCGGAAATGCTCACTTTGCCGGAAGATATGGAAAAAGAATTGCAGGAGATGCAGAGGCTGACCGAGGAAAATGAAATTCCAACAGAAATTTCCTATGGAGAGAAGCCGACAGCCGGACAGGAAACGGAAGCATCCACGGGCGAGGGCGTTATGGAAATGGACCCTGCGGATATTGATGAACTGCTGCAGGACAAATCGGATAAGAAAGAGAAAAAGCCGGGATTCTTCAAACGTCTGCTGGCATTTTTTACAGAGGAGGCCACTCCCGAAGAGGAGCCGCAGAAGGACGAAAACGAAGAAGTCTTAGCGGAACTGGATAAAGAAGACAAGACGGCGGAGCAGGACAAGAAAAAGAAGAAAGAAAAGAAGAAAAAGGACAAGCCTGCCAAGGGCAAGGGAGCGAAAAAGAACGCAAAAGCCGGAAACGTAGAAGACGGCGACGAAGAGGAAGACGGAAAGCCGGAAAAAGGAAAAGGAAAAGGCAAGGGCAAGGCGAAAAAAGCTTCCAAAAAGAAGAAGGAAAAGCCGGAAGTACCCGAGCAGGAAGAGAAAGCATCCAAAGGCTATACAAAGAAAAACATCATTCTGGTATGTCTTTTCTCAGCGGCAGTTTTTGCCGTGCTGTATTTGAGCATTTCCTATGTGGCGCCCGGTTATGCCAAGAAAAATGCCGTGACGGCATTTGAAAATCAGGACTATCTGACCTGTTATGAAATTCTGTACGGACAGAATCTCACGGAAAGAGAACAGCAGTTGTTTAACTTTTCCAATATGGTGCTGCGCATGCAGAAAAAGATAAGCGACTATGACAAATATGTGGAAGACGGAGAAAATCTGTACGCTCTGGACAGCCTTATGCAGGCAGTGGAGGAGTACGAGGAAACACAGGAAGAAGCGCTTGCCTGCGGTGCAGACGGGGAAATGTTAAAGCTCTACCGGGAAGTACTTACCATTCTGCTGGAAAATTACGGACTGGACGAAGAGGGCGTAAGAGGTATTGCGTTCTGCGACAACAAGGTGGAATACACCAGAATGCTGGACACGCTGATTAACGGCGGAACCGTGGATATCAAAGAAGAACCGGCAACGGATACGGAAGATTTGCCGGATTTACTGCCGGAAGAGGAAGAAACCGATGATACGGAATTCCTGCCGGAAGAGGAAGAAACCGATGATACGGAATTCCTGCCGGAGGATACAGGTAATACACTTTAGGAGGAAACTTCAGTGATTGCAATTATTGACTACGATGCAGGCAATATCAAGAGTGTGGAAAAAGCACTGCAATATCTGGGAGAGGAAGCCGTGATAACGAGGGATGCCGGAGAAATCCTCATGGCGGACAAGGTTGTCCTGCCGGGCGTGGGAGCCTTCGGCGATGCCATGGAAAAGCTGAACCGTTACGGTCTGGTGCCGGTTATTCACGAAGTGGTGGAAAAAGGAATTCCTTTTCTGGGCATCTGCTTAGGACTGCAGCTAATGTTTGAAAGCAGCGAGGAAGCGCCCGGCGTGGAAGGCCTGGGACTATTGAAAGGAAAAATCGTGCGTATTCCCGAAGGAGACGGTCTGAAGGTACCGCACATGGGCTGGAACTCATTAAGCTTTCCCAAGGAAGGCAGGCTGTTTGCCGGCATACCGGAAAATTCCTATGTGTACTTTGTGCATTCCTATTACCTGCAGGCAGAAGAGGACATTGTAACGGCTACCGCCAAGTACGGCGTGACCATTCACGCATCCGTGGAAAAAGGAAATGTGTTCGCCTGCCAGTTCCATCCGGAAAAAAGCTCCCATACGGGACTTACCATTCTGAAGAATTTTGTAGAATTAAAAGGGAGGGAAGACTGATGCACACCAAAAGAATTATTCCCTGTCTGGATGTGAAAGACGGACGCGTGGTAAAGGGCGTCAACTTTGTAAATTTAACGGATGCCGGAGACCCGGTGGAAATTGCTGCGGCATATGATAAAGCCGGAGCGGACGAGGTGGTTTTTCTTGATATTACCGCTTCCAGCGACAACCGCGCCACGGTTGCCGATATGGTGCGCAGAGTGGCGGAAAAGGTGTTCATTCCATTTACGGTCGGCGGTGGTATCCGTACTGTGGATGATTTTAAGCTGTTACTCAGGGAAGGCGCGGACAAGATTTCCGTGAATTCCGCAGCGGTTATGAATCCGCGTCTGATTGCGGATGCAGCAGATAAATTCGGCAGCCAGTGCGTGGTAGTAGCCATTGATGCCAAAAGACAGCCGGACGGTCATTTCTCTGTTTATAAAAACGGTGGCAGAGTGGACTGCGGCATCGACGCAGTGGAATGGGCGATGCAGGCGGAAAAACTGGGTGCAGGCGAAATTCTGCTTACCAGCATGGACGCAGACGGCACAAAGGCGGGGTATGATATTGCCCTTACTTCCGCCATTGCAAAGGAAGTAAAAATTCCGGTTATCGCGTCGGGCGGAGCCGGTAAAATGGAAGATTTTTACGAGGCGCTGACAGCGGGTGGTGCGGAAGCGGCGCTTGCGGCTTCCCTGTTCCACTTTAAGGAACTGGAAATCCGGGAAGTAAAGGAATATTTACGAAGCAGAGGCGTACCGGTCAGATTATAAGAGCAGAGAAGTAGTGACCGGATTACCGGAGCAGAGATGCAGCGAACAGATTATCGGAACAAAGAAGCACCGGTCAGAGTATAGGAGCACAAAAGTTATGGGAATGATTACGGGTGACTGGCTCACGGCATTGGGGCCGGAATTTAAGAAACCTTATTATGCCAAATTATTTCGGTTTGTGAAAAAAGAATACGAAACCACACAGGTGTTTCCGCCTGCGGACGATATTTTCAATGCGTTTCATCTGACACCGCTCAATAAAGTCAAGGTGGTGATATTGGGACAGGACCCCTATCACAATGACGGGCAGGCGCACGGCTTATGTTTTTCCGTAAAGCCGGATGTGGATATTCCCCCTTCCCTGGTCAATATTTATCAGGAGCTGCATGATGACCTCGGCTGTTATATACCGGATAACGGCTGCCTTACCAAGTGGGCGAAGCAGGGCGTGCTTCTCTTAAATACGGTGCTGACTGTCCGGGCACATTCCGCTTTTTCCCATCGGAACATGGGCTGGGAAGAGTTTACGGATGCTGCCATAAGGGTGTTAAACGAAGAGGACAGACCTATTGTGTTTATTTTGTGGGGAAAACCGGCACAGATGAAAAAGTCCATGCTGAACAACCCGAAACATCTGATTTTAGAGGCGCCTCATCCGAGTCCGCTTTCTGCCTACAGAGGATTTTTCGGAAGCCGGCCTTTCAGTAAGACCAATGAATTTTTAATGAGGAACGGTCTTACCCCCATTGACTGGCAGATTGAAAATATTCATAAATAAAGTTTTATACGGAGGAGCAATACATTATGAAAAAACCATTTGTAACAAAGGAACTGATTGAAGAAGTCGTAAAGGAATACCCAACTCCCTTCCATATTTATGATGAAAAGGGTATTCGGGAAAATGCCAAAGCCTTAAAGGAAGCCTTTTCCTGGAATAAGGGCTACAAAGAATTTTTTGCGGTAAAGGCAACACCTAACCCGTTCTTAATTGACATCTTAAGAGAATACGGCTGCGGTTGCGACTGTTCTTCCATGACAGAGCTGATGCTTTCCCATGCCATGGACGTTCCGGGAGAGGACATTATGTTTTCCTCCAACGACACTCCGGCGGAAGAATTTGCGTATGCGGCAAAAATCGGCGCCACCATCAACCTGGATGACATTACCCACATTGATTTTCTGGAAAAAACCATCGGCTATCTGCCCAAGACCTTAAGCTGCCGTTATAATCCCGGCGGATATTTCTCCATTGCCAACAGCATTATGGACAACCCCGGCGATGCCAAATACGGCTTTACTACGGAGCAGATGTTTGAAGGCTATAAAATCTTAAAGGCAAAAGGTGTGGAGAACTTCGGTATTCATGCATTTCTTGCCAGCAACACCGTAACCAACGATTACTATCCGACACTTGCCAGAGAGCTGTTTGAACTGGCGGTGAAGTTAAAGGAGGAAACCGGTGCACACATCACCTTCATCAACCTTTCCGGCGGTATCGGCATCCCTTACAAGCCTGAAGATGCCCCCAATGACATCCGTGTAATCGGAGAAGGTGTCAGAAAGGTTTACGAAGAAGTGCTGGTTCCCGCAGGTATGGGAGACGTTGCCATTTACACCGAACTCGGACGTTTCATGATGGCGCCTTACGGACACCTTGTTACCAAGGCTATTCATGAGAAACACACCCACAAGGAATACATCGGTGTGGACGCCTGTGCCGTAAACCTGATGCGTCCCGCCATGTACGGCGCTTATCATCACATCACGGTTTTGGGAAAAGAAAATGCACCCTGCGACCACAAATACGATGTGGTAGGTTCTCTTTGCGAAAACAACGATAAATTTGCCATCGACAGGATGCTTCCCGAAATCGAAATAGGAGATTACCTTGCCATTCACGATACCGGCGCACACGGTTTTGCCATGGGTTACAACTACAACGGCAAGCTGAAATCCGCAGAGCTTCTCTTAAAAGAAGACGGCAGTGTGCAGCTTATCCGCAGGGCGGAAACTCCGAAGGACTATTTTGCAACCTTTGACTGCTTCCCGATTTATAAGAAGATTTTTGAATAAGAAAAAGTCACGGATGGAAACGGAAATTTAAGAACTTACAGGATAAAGAAATGTTTGGCTTAGGTACGATCTTAAATACGCTGGCGGTGGTTGCCGGCAGTGTGGTAGGAATTGTGGCAAGAAAGGGCTTTAAGCAGCGTTTTCAGGATATTCTCATGAGCGCCTGCGGAGTTGCCATATTTTTTATCGGCGCAGCAGGTACGCTTACGGGAATGTTAAAAATTGAAAACAGCACATCCATTGCCCAGGGAGGAATGCTTTCCGTAGAGAGCATTCTTTCCACAAAGGGCAGTATGCTGCTCATCGGCTCCCTGGTGCTCGGCGGACTTTTGGGTGAATGGATTGATATTGAAAAGCGGATGGACGCTCTGGGAGAAAAGTTAAAGAAGCTTTTCCATGCGGAAAAAGACAATCATTTCGTGGAAGGCTTTGTCAACACTTCCCTGGTTATCTGTGTGGGAGCCATGGCAATCGTGGGTTCCATTGAAGATGGACTCACCGGGGATTGTTCCATGCTGGCGGTCAAAGCCGTGCTGGACTTTGTGATTGTAGTGGTATTTGCAGCCACCTACGGCATCGGTACCGCATGCTCCGCCATTGCCATTTTTGTCTATCAGGGGCTCATCACCCTGGCGGCGCATCTGATTGGCAATTTTGTTCCCGACAGCCTGATTTCCGATTTGAGTTATGTTGGTTCCTGCCTGATTTTCTGCGTAGGCATCAATCTGACCTTCGGCAAGAAAATAAAGGTTGGCAACCTGCTGCCTGCCTTGCTGGGACCGGTTGTGTATGCCGTTTTTCAGGCGTTGTAGGGAGAGAATGGAATTTTACAAAACGCAAGGCGCAAGTTATTGGAGATGATAATTTGCGCCGCTTCTTTTTGGAGAGGCAGGTACTCTAAGAGATAGCCGCTTGTAATGGTAGACATTTGGAGAGAGACGTTTGAAACAGCAGGTATTTGGCAAGATAGCTGATTGGAACAGTAGATATTTGGCGAGATAGCTGATTGGAACAGCAGATATTTGGCGAGATAGTCGTTTGGAACGGCGGGAGTTTGAAAAATAGGAACGGAAAAGAAGAAAACAGGTAAAAGTGCCTATCGGAAAATAAGAATTAGGCACTCGGTGTATAATTCTATACCAAAGTGCCTACGGAAAAAGAAATAGTAGGTACTTATAAGGGAAAAATAAACGAAAGTGCCTATATAACAAACAATTAGTAGGCACAAATAGCCAAGTAATCAGGGAAAGTGCCTACAAGCGAAAAAGAGGTAGGCACAAACAACCAAGTAATAAGGGAAAGTGCCTACAAGCGAAAAAGAAGTAGGTACAAACAGCCGAATAATCAGGGAAAGTGCCTACAGGTGAAAAACAGGCAGGCACTAAACGATAAGTATACTTGTGGAGATGTAGAGAGCAGAAAATGAACATAGCATATGCAAGAAAGCTTCTTTCTTTTCCAAAAACTTCTTGTCAATAACGAAAGAATATGGTAATATAAAATTCGGCTGTGAAAGCAGTGAGCCGGTGTGGCGGAATGGCAGACGCGGCAGACTCAAAATCTGTTTGTGGCAACACAGTGCGGGTTCAAGTCCCGCCACCGGCATAAAAAGTCCAGTATTTACTGGACTTTTTTTATTAGTTTAAAAGATAAAATTCAATGAGACAGTGCTTTTCTTAGGTATTGTGCTATAATACATTATAAATACTGCATTGAGCATAATTCGTAAAGGGGATTTTTATGGCAAGGAAAAGAGTAGGAAAATACAGTTATTCAGTAATTACAAGTCAACAAAGGGATGAGTATGAAAAGAAATTAATGAAGGCAGATATGCTGCTTAATAAGCCTAAAATTATACATTTTGGGATGAAGCTTAAATACACAGACGAAAACCATTATAAAATGTCAAAGGAAAATTATGTGGATAGCAGTCGTAAAAGTAGCTTTCATAAATATGAGATTTATACCGAAGAAAAGTATAATGAGTATTATAAAGATGCATTGTTAAATTATGATATAAATATGCGGAAATTTTGTAAAATAACTCAAGAAGAGTTTCAAAACTATTTAAGCAATTATATAACCACTCTTCAACAAAAAGGGATTGAAGTTAATAAAATATATGAATTAAAAGATATAACATGTAGTGGTGTTTATCTAATGATTTTAGGAAAATATAAGCAAATTTACATAGGTGCTTCAAAAAATATGGCGGAGCGAATAAAGCAACATTGGGTAAGAAAAAAGCCGATAGACAGATTGGTTTTTGGTAGTATTGAACATTCTAAAATTTCTATAGATTGTTATAAAGCATTGGACACAACAGAAATTTACGCTGTTAAAACTAAAAATGATACAGAAGCTTTTGAGATAGAACATACTATAATTGAATTGGCAGACGAAAAATATGTGATGAACAGAATAGAAGGAGGAAGACCCGATAATTTTGAAGGTTTAATATGTAAAATGTTTTGAGGTAGTAAACCATAAATAGGCATGCTGTGGATGTAAATAAGCATACATTTGACATGAATGAAAATGCCTTACAGCACCCCATAAACTACCACACCCAGTCCCGCAGACAGTAAGAGCATCAGAATGGGAGAAATGGTTTTCTTTCGGAAGTGCTTCCATAAAACATGCAGGACAATCAGAAATACAAAGATAAAAATTCCCTTATAATCCGGAGATACCGCCTCGGAAAAAAGCCCAAGATTAAGGAGGCTGCCGATGTCATCGACGGACCGGACGGAAAACAGGGTTCCGAGCCCCATGGTAACGGCAGTGGAGAGTATCATAGCCACCACACAGGGGCGTATGCCGGAAAGAAATGCCTGCACGCCGGCGTATTTCATGAAGTTTTTGAGGAGCGCCGCAATCAGCAGGATAATGAAAAAAGAAGGCATCACCACGCCAAGGGTAGCAAAGAAACTGCCTAAAATGCCGCCCTGGGAGGAACCGATAAATGTCGCCATATTGACGGCAAGAGGACCGGGGGTGGACTCGGAAACGGCAATGAAATTCAAGAATTCTTCTTCGGAAAGCCAGCCGTAAGACAGGACGGTTTCCCGGATTAAGGAAATCATACCGTAGCCTCCGCCAAAGGAAACCGTGCCAATCATCAGAAAAGAGAAAAACAACTGCAGGTAAATCATAAGTCATTTCCTCCTTTCCCATCTTTATTTTTCTTAAGCGTTTGCGAAACACCACAAGCTGTGCGTATAAGATACAGCACAACGGCAAGAAATCCGCAAATCAGAATATAAAATACGGACGAAAACGAAACGGAAGTCAGGGTAAAAAAGGTCATAAGAAGAAAGACCGCAGCTAAAATCAGGCGGGAGAAAATGTCTTTTTTCAGTCCCTTTGCCATTTTTATTCCGGCGGAAAAAATCAGATACACCACGCCCACCTGGATGCCCTTGAAGGCATAGGCAACATAGCTTAGGCTTAGGAAACGGTCAAACACCAGCGATATCAGATAAATAATAACAAAAGAGGGGATACTTACGGCAACTGTCGCAAGCAGTGCACCAAGGACACCCTCCGTCTTATAGCCGATAAAGGTAGCGCTGTTGATGGCAACCGGTCCGGGAGTCGATTCGGCAATGGCAACCATGTCCATAAATTCTTCTTTGCTGATCCACTTCTTTTTTTCTACAAATTCATGTTCCAAAAGAGCGGCCATGGCATAGCCGCCGCCAAAAGTGAAAGCACCTATTTTAAGAAAAGTAAAAAATAAATTTTGTTTTTTCATAAGGCAAATATAGCATAAAGAAGCAGGAAAGGAAAGTTTCTGGTGCATCTTTTTTTAGAGTATGGTAAAATGTATAGGGGTTATCGGCGCAAGCAGCGAAAGATTCAAAAAAGATTTACTTTTCTGTTTGCGGAAAGAAGGAAAGACAGACAGGGTATGAATTGCAAAGAATGTGAAAAGCTCATTCCGGCATTTATTGCGGGGGAATTGAGCGATAAGGATTTGGAGAGCTTTCTTGCACATGTGGAAAGCTGCCAGGATTGTGAAGAAGAGCTCACCATCCAGATACTGATTGCCGAAGGTATGTCCCGTCTGGAGGACGGCAGGGCATTTGACCTGAAAGAGGAAATCAACCGCCGGATGGAAGGAGCAGAGCATAAATTACGAATGCATAAGGTATTCCGCTACATGCGTATTACCTTTGAAATTCTTGCGGCCATAGCCGTGGGGACACTGCTTGTATTTTTTGTCTTGTGACGGGCAAAAATCTGCGGTTTCGGAAGAAGGAAGTCCGCAGATTAGAAAGGCATGGGTATTATTGTGAGTGAAAAAATAGTTTTGATAGACGGACACAGTATCTTGAACAGGGCGTTTTACGGATTGCCGGATCTGACAAATGCGGAAGGTCTCCATACCAATGCGGTATACGGATTTTTAAATATTATGTTTAAGATACTGGAGGAAGAAAAGCCGGAGTATCTGGCGGTGGCGTTTGACAGAAGTGAGCCCACCTTCCGTCATGAAAGATATGCGGCATACAAGGGCACCAGAAAGCCCATGCCCACGGAGTTAAGGGAGCAGGTTCCCCTTATGAAGGAAATGCTGACAGCCATGGGCATCTGCATATTGGAGCATGCCGGCTGGGAAGCGGATGATATTTTGGGAAGCCTTGCCAGAATGTCGGAAAAGCAGGGGATGCAGGTGTCCTTGATTTCCGGAGACAGGGATCTTTTACAGATTGCCACGGACAAAGTAAAAATCCGCATTCCCAAGACCAAGGGCGGCAAAACCGAAATCGAGGATTATTATGCAAAGGATGTGGAAGCGGCTTACGGTGTGACACCCACCCGGTTCATAGATCTGAAAGCCCTGATGGGCGATACGGCGGACAACATTCCCGGCGTGCCCAAGGTAGGCGAGAAAACAGCACAGGAGCTGATGAAGCAGTTCGGTTCTCTGGACGGCATCTATGAACATGTGGAAGAGGTCAGCAAGAAATCCGTAAGGGAGTCTTTGCAGGCAAATAAAGATCTGGCGGATTTAAGCAGGGAACTTGCCACCATAAAGACAGACTGCGACCTTGACTTTTCTTATGAGAACGCAAAGGCAGAGGGCTATTTTACCAAAGAAGCGTATGCTCTTATGAAAAGACTGGGCTTTAAGAATTTCCTCGGACGCTTCGATGAAGAGGAGTCCAGGACGGAAAGCGGACTGACGGAAAAATTCAAGAAAATAACGGAAAAAGCGGAGGTGGAAAAGGTATTTGCTGAGGCAATCACTGCCGGAAAAGCCGGATTTTTCCGCTTAAGCACAGGTATTGCCCTGTGTTACAACGCGCAAAACGTTTATTTTATCGATACGGACTGTATGCCGGAGGAAGAAACAACGGAGAGAATGCTGGCTTTGTCAGAAAAGGCAGAGATTTCCGTGTGTGATATCAAGAAGCAGTATGACATTCTGGAGAAGGATGGCACGGAACGTTATTTTGACATCCTGATTGCGGCATATCTTTTAAATCCGCTGAAAAACGATTACGACACGGAGAGCATTGCCGGAGAACATCTGGGGCTCATGATACCCGGAAGGACGGAAGTGTTCGGCAAAAAAACGGAGGAAGCCGTTTATACGGAAAATCCGGCGAAGGTGACGGAGTATGCCTGCTATGGTGCCTATGTGGCATTTGCGGCAAAAGAAGTGCTTGCACAGAAGCTTTCCGAAACCGGAATGCTTTCTTTGTTCCGGGAAATAGAAATGCCCCTTTCCCTGGTTCTTTACGATATGGAAAAAGAAGGCATCTTAGTAAAACCGGAGGAATTAAAGGCATACGGCGAGAGACTGTCCGGCAGAATTACCGAGCTGGAAACGAAAATTTACGAAGAAGCGGGAAAAGAATTTAACTTAAATTCTCCCAAGCAGTTAGGGGAGATTTTATTTGAAGAAATGCATCTGCCAGGCGGAAAAAAGACGAAAACCGGTTATTCCACAGCGGCGGATGTACTGGAAAAAATGGCGCCGGATTATCCGATTGTGGCGGACATTTTAGAGTACAGAGGGCTTGCCAAATTAAAATCCACCTATGCGGACGGACTGGCTTCCTGCATCAAAGAGGACGGCAGAATTCATACAAGCTTTAACCAGACCATTACGGCTACCGGACGCATCAGCTCCACGGAGCCAAATTTACAGAACATTCCCATGCGAATGGAACTGGGCAGACAGATACGAAAAGTATTTGTGCCGAAGGAAGGCTATGAATTTACGGATGCGGACTATTCCCAGATTGAACTCCGTGTACTGGCACATATGTCCCGGGATGAGAAGCTGATTGACGCTTACCGGAAAGAAGAGGACATCCACCGGATTACGGCATCCCAGGTTTTCCATGTGCCGTTTGAGGAAGTAACGGATTTGCAGAGAAGAAACGCCAAGGCGGTAAACTTCGGTATTATTTACGGCATCAGCTCTTTTGGCTTAAGCCAGGACTTAAGCATCAGCAAAAAAGAGGCGGCTGCCTACATGGAGCAGTATTTTGAAACCTATCCGAAGATTAAGGATTTTATCGACGGACTGGTGAAGGAGGCCAAGAAAACCGGTTATGCCGTAACTATGTTTGGACGACGCAGACCCATTCCGGAGCTTTCTTCCAACAATTTTATGCAGAGAAGCTTCGGAGAGCGTATCGCCATGAATTCCCCCATTCAGGGAACGGCGGCGGATATTATTAAAATTGCCATGATTAACGTGTGGAAAAGTCTTAAAGAGGAGGGACTTTCCTCCAGACTTTTGCTGCAGGTACACGATGAACTTCTGATTGAAACGGCAAAAGACGAAGAAGAGCAGGTAAAGCGTATTCTGGAAAAAGGCATGAAAGGGGCGGCAGATCTTGCCGTGGAGCTTGCCATAGATATGCATACCGGTGAAAACTGGTACGAAGCAAAATAAGGATACCGGTGAAAACTGGTACGAAGCAAAATAAGGATACCGGTGAAAAACGGTATGAAGTGAAATAAAGATACAAGGGGGTAGATTTATGCGTCTGATTGGTATTACCGGCGGTATCGGTGCGGGGAAAACGGAAGTGCTATCTTTTATCAGACAGCATTATCTTTGCAAAATCTGTCTGGCTGACGAGGTGGCACACATTATTCAGTCGCCGGGTCAGGATTGTTATGTAAAAATGGTGGCGCTGCTTGGAAAAGGTGTGCTGGATGCGGACGGCAGGATTAACAAAAACCGTATGGCGGCACAGATTTTTCTGGACAAATCCCTGCTTAAAAAGGTGAACGATATTGTGCACCCGGCAGTGAGAACGTATCTGGAGCAGGAAGTAAAGAAGGCGGCCGACGAGGGAAAAACAGAGCTTTTCTTTATCGAGGCGGCGCTTCTGATTGAGAACGGTTATATGGATTTTGTGGATGAGATGTGGTATGTTTATGCATCCCCGGAGGTAAGAAGGCGGAGACTGAAGGTAAACAGAGGTTACAGTGATGAAAAGATCACGGGAATTATGGGCAACCAGCTTACGGAGGAGCAGTACCGTAAGAACAGTGATTTTGTGATTGACAACAGTGACAGCTTAGGCGCAGCCTGTGAGCAGATAAAGAACAGACTGGAGGCATATACGTGGCAGGAGTAAGCAGAAAAAAAGCGACGATGACGCAAAAAGAAAAAGCACAGATGGTGTTCGGTCTGGACATCGGTACCAGAAGCATTGTGGGGACCGTGGGATACCGGGACGGCGAGAGGTTTATCGTAAAGGCGGAATGCGCAAAGGAGCATGAAACCCGTGCTATGCTGGACGGACAAATCCATGATATCCGTAAGGTCGGCAGTACCATTAAAGAAGTAAAGGAAACGCTGGAGAAGGAACTGGGATTTCCGTTAAAGGATGTCTGCATTGCAGCCGCAGGCCGTGTGCTCCGTACCGTGACCATTCATGTGGAAACGGCATTTGAAGAGGACAGGACGGTGGAACGCGACGACATGTATGTGCTTTCCGCCAAGGGCGTGGAGCAGGCGTACGAGGAATTTTCCAAGGACAATCATACGGGACTGAAGTTTTTCTGCGTAGGATATTCCGTTATCCGCTACTACATGAACGGTTATCAGATTTTAAATCCGGAAGATCACAAAGCCGGAAACATCGGCGCGGATATGATTGTGACTTTCCTGCCCGAGGACGTTGTGGATGGCCTGTATAAGGCAGTAGAGCTGGCAGGTTTGACGGCAGTTAATCTGACACTGGAGCCTATTGCCGCCATTCAGGTGGCTATTCCCGAAAAATTCCGTATGCTTAATATTGCACTGGTGGATGTAGGCGCCGGTACCTCTGATATTTCCATAACCAAGGACGGAGCTATTGCGGCGTACGGTATGATACCCATTGCCGGAGACAGCCTGACGGAAATCATTGCCAGGCACTGTCTGGTGGATTTCAATGCGGCAGAGGAAATTAAGCGTCAGATTGAAGATAAGGAAGAAATCAGCTTTACGGATATCATGGGACTCCCCCAGACCATTTCCTCAAAGGAACTTTTAGAGGTGATGGAGCCGCAGATTGAGGCTATGACAAAGCCGGTTGCGGAATGCATTATGGAACTGAACGGTGATAAGCCGGTCAGCGCTGTGTTTGTGGTAGGCGGAGGCGGTAAAATTCCCGGCTATACGAAGAAGCTTTCGGAAGAACTGGGCATTGTAAAGGAAAGAGTGGCTGTCCGCGGCGGCGATGTCATGGGCTTTGTGGATTTCCCGGAGTATGTGCAGAAGGACTCCTTACTGGTAACACCGGTGGGTATCTGCTTAAGCTACTACGAGCAGCATAATAATATCATTTATGTGACCTTTAATGAGGAAAACATCAAGATTTACGACAATGGCAAGCTTTCGGTTGTGGATGCCGCCATGCAGGCGGATTTCCCCAATGAGGGTCTGTTCCCCAGACGGGGCGCTGAACTGGATTTTACGGTGGACGGGAAAAAACGCATCAGGAGAGGACAGCCGGGAGAGTCTGCCATTATCATGGTAAACGGCATGCCGGCGGATATTCACACGCCCATCAAGGCAAACGATGTGATTGTCATTATGCCTTCCACGGCGGGGGAAGCGGCAAGGCTGAAAATCGGCTCACTTCCGGAGTACCGCCAGTCCCTTACTATCAAGGTAAACGACAAGGAAGTGACGCTTCCGAAGTTTGCCATGGTAAACGGTGAAATGCAGTCCGAATTTTACGACATAAAGAACGGCGATAAAATTGAGATGCAGGCTTATTACACCGTGGAACAGGTAAAAGAACTGCTTGATTTGTCGCTGGACGGCAAACGGGTTCTCTTAAACAACGCACCGGCTTCTCTTTCGGACAAGGTGTATGAGAACTTCTCCTTACAGATAGCGGATGCCGGCGATGTGCCCGAAACCTGGGAGGCGCTGCCGGATGAAACTACAGAGTCAACAGACGGGTCCGAAACAGGGGAGGACGCAATATCCGAAAAAAATGTGACAGAACAGAGCGAACAGTCTGCCGGAACGCAGGCGGGCGGCGGAAACACCGCACCGGCAGCGGCACAGGCAGATACAGTGGAGCAATCCAAAGCCGACGGTACAGCGGACCTGGCAGAGAAAACTCCTGCTGATGGCGCTGCGGATGAAGATGCGGAGCAGCCGGAGGAAGAAAATGTTCCCAAGCCGGTTATCCATGATGTGCATGTGGTGGTAAACGGCAGTCCCATTACCCTGCGCGGCAAGGCAAGCTATGTCTACGTGGATGTGTTCGACTACATAGATTTTGATTTGAAGCATCCCAGGGGCTCCGGCATTGAAACTCTGCTGAACGGACAGTCCGCAGAGTATCTGAAAGAAATATTTGACGGCGATGTGATTGACATCCGATGGAAGGACTAAAGAAATGAGATTTTGCAGTATAGCCAGCGGAAGCAGCGGAAACTGTATTTACGTTGGCTCCGATACCACGCACCTTTTAATTGACGCAGGCATCAGCGCCCGGAAAATCGAAATGGGACTGGCGGAACTGGAACTTACAGGGAGGGATATAGACGGCATCCTGATTACCCATGAACATTCTGACCATATAGCGGGACTGGCGGTGCTGTGCAAAAAATACAGCATTCCCCTTTTTGCTACAAGAGGAACCATTAAAGCCATTGTAAACGGCAGGCAGAAAAATATTCCCGACCCGACCCTTTTTCAGGAAATAGAAGCGGACAGCCAGATGATTATTAAGGATCTGAAGGTATGGCCCATGAGAATTTCCCACGATGCGGCGGAACCGGTGGGGTATCGTGTGGGTTACGGAGATAAAAAGGTAGCCGTGTGTACGGACCTTGGAACGTTTGACGATTATACGGTGGCGTGTCTTACCGGTCTGGATGCTCTCCTTTTGGAGGCAAACCATGACGTGAACATGCTGCAGGTGGGACCGTATCCTTATTATCTGAAGCAGAGAATTTTAGGAAACAGGGGACACCTTTCCAACGAAAATGCCGGCAGGCTTTTGGACAGGGTGCTGAATGACAAAATACAGGCCATTATGCTGGGACATCTGAGCAAGGAAAATAATATGCCGGAGCTGGCGCATGAAGCAGTGCGTATGGAAATCACCATGGGAGAGAGCCGGTACAAGGCGGACGATTTCCCCATTTATGTGGCAGCCAGGGATGCCCTGTCACCGGTCATCGAATTATAGGAAGATAGGGTGCAAATTGATGAAGACATTAGTTTGCGCCTTTTTGTATAACAGGAAAGAACTTCTTAGGGAAGAAAGGGGAAAACCTATGTTTTGGGACAAAGTAGCAGGTGTGTATGATTTATTTGAAAACCTTTATAACAAAAAAGTATACCGGGAGACAGGCATTCAGGTGGCAAAGCTGATAAATATAAACGATAAGGTTCTGGAATGTGCTTGCGGAACCGGCGCTATCAGTATATACATTGCAAAGAAGGCAAAAAGACTGGTTGCTACGGATTATTCGGTGGGCATGCTTAGACAGGCAAGAAAAAAGCTTTCTTCCTTCTCGAATGTACGGCTGGCAAAGGCAGATATTACGAAGCTAAAATATGCGGACAATTCCTTTGATAAGGTGGTGGCGGGAAATGTTATCCATCTTCTGCCGGAACCGAAAGCCGCACTGCAGGAGCTTACCCGTGTCTGCAAGCCGGGAGGCAGGCTGGTTATTCCCACCTATATTAACGATACCAAGAGCACCAACAAAGCAGCCGTCCGTTTTCTGGAAAAACTGGGCGCCAATTTCAAGCAGCAGTTTGACGAAAACACGTACCGCGAGTTCTTTCAGAAAATGGGTTACACAGACGTCATCTATCATATTGTGGAGGGACGGATGGCATGCGATATAGCGGTGATTGAAATTCCTGACACAAAATAGATTGAATATCGGATAAGTACCGCCGGAAAAGAAAGAATGAAAGCTCAGGCGGTGCATTGAGAGGTAAAATGCCTTCAAAGACTGAAAATGTACCGCCTGACAGGCAGATACAGAACATCAGGCGGTATGATACCGTGAAAACGATTGCTTTAAAGTCTGGCGGAAATATGCTATAATGAAACGATGGTTAGCACAACCTAACTAATAACTTAAAATGGTATGGAAAATCGAACCGGAGAGGATAAAAAACATGAATACAGAAAAAATGCATATTGAGCCAAATACCGTTCAGGAAACATTGGTGATACCCTTATGGGGCAGAAAGTACTGCTCCGAAATCTATCCTGAAATTTACAACGACCCGAGGGCGGCACAGATAATGGAAAAGCTGGATTATGATTTTTCGGCGCTGGAAGCAAAGAAACAGAATGTGGGCTTCCGTTTCGGTTATCTGGAGGCGGCTGCCAGATATACGGATTTGGGCATTGAAGTCAGAAACTACTGCAAGGAACATCCTGCCTGCGCCGTGGTAAACTTAGGCTGCGGTCTGGACTGCACTGCGGAAAATAATGCAGGAGAGGGACGCAAAATATACAATATTGACAGACCGGATGTGATAGCGGTACGAAACGAACTGATACCGCCTGCGGAAAATGTGACCAATATCGGAGCGGACTTAAATGACACGGCGTGGTTCGATGCCATTGATGATAGCAAGGGTGTGGTCTTTTTCGCTGCCGGTGTTTTCTATTATTTCCTTTCTTCGGATATTCAAAAGCTGTTCACTGCCATGGCGGAACGGTTTAAGGGCGGAAGGCTCTGTTTTGATGCAGCCAATAAAAAAGCGGTAAAGCTGATGCTCAAAACCTGGGTAAAAGCGGCGGGCATTACTGATATTGACCGGTATTTTTACATAAACAATCTGGACACGGACTTGAAAGCATGGCTTCCCGGAACCGAAATTTCCGCAAAAGGCTATATGCTGGGATATCATGATTTGAAAACACCGTCGGTCAGCGGCTTGTTCCGTTTCCTTGCAAAAGTAGGAGACGGCTATATGCAGATGAGGATTGTGCGGATAAATTTTTAGAAACAGGCAGAAATATTCAATAATAAGGAAGGAGAATGGTTCCTATGGCAAATTTAAGCGTTGAAATGTATTCTAATTGTTTACACAGAGAGGTTTCTTTTAAGATGGTCATTCCTACCGATTGCCGGACGGATGAAAACACTCCTTTTTCCAGAGAAAATTATCCTAAAAAGAAAATGAAAACCTTATTTTTACTGCATGGCTATACGGGGAAAGGGGATTGCTGGATACCGGAAGATTTGATTAAGCAATATAATTTTGCGGTTATTTGCCCAAATGGTGAAAACAGCTTCTGGCTGAATGGAATTTCCACAGGGCATGCGTATCAATCCTTCGTAGGAGAAGAACTGGTGGAGTTTGTACGGAATACTTTCGGGCTGGCGAAAGAGCGGGAAAATACCTATATCATGGGACTTAGTATGGGAGGCTTCGGCTCCCTGCACACAGCATTGGCTTATCCGGATGTGTTCAGTAAGACCGCAGCATTCAGTTCCGCTTTTGTGCAGTATGAGGTTGCGGATATGAAGCCGAGATACCGGAATGATATTGCTAATTATGAATACTACAGAGAGTGCTTCGGAAATCCGGAAAAAGTGATGGAAAGCGAGAATGTGCCGGAAACTCTGGTACGAAAAATACTGAATAGCGAGGGAACCCTGACTATGCCGGAAATTTATATGGCATGTGGAACAGAGGATTTTCTGCTGGAGCCGAACAGAAAAATGCATAATTTTTTAACCGGACAGGGAGTAAAGCATGCCTATCTGGAGTGGCCCGGGGTTCATGATATGAAATTCTGGAATGAATGTGTTCAGAAATTTATTCCGGAAATTATGAAGTAAATGCATAAGGAGATAAGCAGCGAATAACGCATAGGATACATTTATACGGGAGTATGTGAGGACAGAACGCATGCCGGGAGCTTATAACGGCATCCCCCGTGTGAATCTGGTTTTACTGGAAAAGAGATTGCAAAAACGGGAGAATTTGGAATGAGAATCAAAATTTGCGGCTTAGGAAGGCGTATGTTACAGCTGTTCTGCGGAACGACGGTATTGGCATCCGTATATTTATTGTTAGGTTTCTTTGGCTGCTATGAAAAGTGGTTCCGGGGGCCGGCGGGAATCGGAAAGGAACCGGTCTACTGGCTTTTACGGCTTGGAATTGTCATTCTGGTAGAAAATATTATTTTTTGGACAGGCATTATTATGGTGTACCTGACATCGGAGCAGCTTGGCATCCGGTGGAGAGTGTTGGGAATCGTGTGTGGGTGGATTCCCATAGCCCATCTTGTTATGCTGCATATTATCATTAAAACCGTGGGTGATGAGGTAAAACTGGAAAAGATACGAAGCAGAAGAAATGAACAGAGAAAAAATCAGGAGGTGTGTCATACCAGGTATCCGATTTTGATGGTGCATGGTGTGTTCTTCCGGGATTTTGAACATTTGAATTACTGGGGAAGGATACCGGCGGAACTGCAGGCAAACGGCGCTGTGATTTACTATGGAAACCATAACAGTGCGGCGGCGGTAAAGGACAGTGCAAAAGAGCTGGCAGCCCGCATTCATCAGATTGTCACAGAAACCGGCTGTGAAAAGGTGAACGTAATAGCCCATTCCAAAGGAGGACTGGACATGCGAACAGCTATCGCCCTTACGGATATTGCCCCCTGTGTGGCATCGCTTACGACAATCAACACTCCTCACAGAGGGTGTCTGTTTGCGGATTATCTGCTTACGAAAATACCGGAAAAACAGCAGCATGCGGTAGAAAATCTGTACAATACCGGTGCAGCAAAATTAGGAGATCAGAACCCGGATTTTCTGGCTGCAGTCCATGACCTTACCTTTACAAACTGCACCAGGTTGAATGAAGAAGTAAAGGATAATCCCAATCTGTATTACCAGTCCGTGGGCTCTAAGCTGAACCGGCCCACATCCGGTAGATTTCCGCTCAATTTTACCTATCATCTTGTAAAACGCTTTGACGGACCAAACGATGGTCTTGTGGGAGAGGAATCCTTCCGGTGGGGACAACAATATCAGTTTTTGACGGTGAAAGGGAAAAGAGGAATATCCCATGCGGATATGATAGATTTGAACAGGGAAAACATCCCAGGTTTTGATGTGCGTGAATTTTATGTGCAGCTTGTGGCAGATCTGAAGAAAAGAGGATTTTAAAATGAATAGCAACGAGCCCCGGTACATAAGGTAATGCTTTCAACACTGGAAAATATTGCGTTTTCGCCATATCTGTGACATACTGACAGAAAGGCAGAAGAAATTATCTGATAAAAATTTATGATAAGGAGATGTGCTTTTTGAACAATTATGAGATGTGTTTTCCACAGTTTGTGACCTTGCGGGAGAAGCCGGAGATTGCGGAAAAAGCGTCAGAATGGTTTCATAGCAAATGGTTTGTGCCTATGGAAGCTTACCGGGAGTGCATGGAGGCGTATCTTTCAAAGGAAACGGAATACGGCTGGTATCTGTGTCTGGAGAATGAAAAAATAGTGGCGGGACTTGGCGTCATTGCCAATGATTTTCATGACAGAAAAGACCTTACGCCCAATATATGTGCGGTCTACACGGAAGAAGCTTATCGGGGAAGAGGAATTGCAGGGCGGCTTTTGCATATGGCAGTGGAAGATTTGCGGGCCAAAGGTATTTCGCCGGTGTATCTGATAACGGATCACACCGGATTTTACGAAAGATACGGCTGGGAGTTTCTATGTATGGTGCAGGGAGACGGCGAAGCGGAGCAGACGAGGATGTATATACACCGGTAAGATACGGAGCGGTCAAGAATGTATGTGCACCGGTAAGACACGGAGATGGGAGAAAGCAGGATGAATACAGAAAAAAAGAATACGGCGTATTACCACCTTCCCGGTCTGTTTGAATTCTATGAGTTGTACTGTTTGTTTTTGCCCCTGTTCCGGGAACACCGGGAATATTTTTATGACTGGTGCGATATCGGTTCCGTATACGGGGCACCGGCGGATTGTCTGTGGGGCGGCGGACGGGTCGGCTTTGGCGATAACCGTCCCGAAGAGGTGCTTGCTCTGATGCGGGAATATGGGATTTCCGCCCGGCTGACCTTCAGCAATTCTTTGCTTCAAAAGGAGCACCTTTCGGATAAAAAATGCAATGAGCTTTGCACTATGTTCGGGGAAAGCAGGGAGCCGGCAAACGGTGTCATTGTGCATTCCGATTTGCTGGCGGACTATTTACAGGAGCATTATCCGGGGCTGTATCTGGTGTCCTCCACTACGAAAGTGCTGACGGATTTTTCAGAGCTTACGGAAGAACTGAAAAGAAAAGAATTCCGTTATGTGGTGCCAGATTTCCGCCTGAATAAGGCATTTGATAAATGGGACAATTTGTCAGGGCAGCAAAAGGACAAGGTAGAATTCCTTTGCAACGAATGCTGCTTTTTCGGATGCAAAGACAGAAAAAACTGCTACGAAGCGGTCAGCCGCAAAAGCCTCGGTGAAGATGCAGAACATTACTGCAGCGCACCGGATGCGGAAGAAGGGTATCGTTTCTCCAAAGCCATGGAAAATCCGGGCTTTATCGGCACCGGGGATATTACAAACGTTTATCTGCCCATGGGCTTTTCACAGTTTAAAATCGAGGGCAGGGGACTGGGCAGTGCACTGGTACTGGAATTTTTACTGTATTACCTGACCAGACCAGAGTACCGGATACATGTCAGGGAAAGCATCTATCTGGACAATATGCTGGATTTGTTTTGATTTTGTTACCTATTTATTTAAAAAACAATTTGGGGAGGAACAGGGGAATTGAAAAAAATAAAAGTATTGAATGTATATGTGTGGATATTTGGGGTAGCGACCATGCTGCTTGGCATTTTCAGTATTCTGCATCCGCGTTTTCAGAATATTGTGACCGCATTGTTTATGGTGCTGATGACAGCTATGTGTATTTATTGGAAAAACAAAGGGAAACAGCAGGATAAGGTTCCTTCCGGGGGAAAGATACTCATTGCGGCACTTTTGGGATTCTGTATGGTTTATTATGTAGGTGCCTTCTTTGCACCTTTATTTCCACGGCATATGCTTTATGAATACAAATCCGATATTAAGAAATTAAAGGAAGAATACAGGGAGGCATATTTCTTTTTTCCGGATGCGATACCGGAGGAAGCAACGGATGTAACGTGGGTGGTATGTCCGTCAATGATGCAGGGAAGCGGTTATGAATTTCTGGGATTCAAGGCATCGGAAGAGTACATAAATTCGATTGTGGCTAAGTACAAGGAAGAAGCACATGTGAGAAACCGGTCGGAGGAGTCCTACGATAAAAAGGTATTTGACAATTATCTGGGTGAATTCGCTGAAACAGCAGTGGATTATGAGCTTTACAATAATAATGACTGGAATCATGAACGGATGTGGGGAATTCTGGTTTCAAAAGAAAATGGATATATAGGATTTTACTGCCAGTAACATTTTTGGTAATACAAACAGGTCATATATTGGGTAAAGGAAATAACAATGACGGTATACAAGTATGGAAAGGAAGAAGCATCCGTCATCTTAATTCAGCCGGTGGGCGACCATGACATCAATCTGATGGAAGAGGAAGCAGTAGCCATTAAGCGGTTGACAAAAATGGATTTCGGATTGTTTGCGGTAAAAGTGGATAACTGGAATGCCGATTTGTCACCCTGGCAGGCACCGGCGGTTTTCGGAAACGAAGCGTTTGGTGACGGGGCTGCGCATACACTGGATGTGATTTTACAGCTATGCCTGGATAAAGAACGGAAATATTACATCGGCGGATATTCCCTTGCAGGATTTTTTGCCCTGTGGGCATCGTATCAGACCGGAGTGTTTGCAGGAACCGCTGCAGCTTCTCCATCCATGTGGTTCCCGGGATTTCTTCCTTATATGAAAGAGCATGAAATCAGGAGCAAGGCGGTGTACTTAAGCCTTGGAGACAGGGAAGAAAAAACGAAAAATCCGGTTATGTGCACGGTGGGCGACTGCATCCGCAAGGCGCATGCGTACCTTGCCGGGCAGGGAACAGACTGCACACTGGAATGGAATGCGGGAAATCATTTTAAGGAGCCGGAAATGAGGACGGCGAAAGCCTTTGCCTGGGTGATGAAAGAACAGAAAGAGCATTTTGGAGGATAAATCATGGCAGAGAAATATCAGGACGAAGGGCTTAAGGGCAATGAAAAAATAGAAGAAGCCATTGCAGCGTTGCAAAAAGAGGCAACACCGGAGCAGCTTGCCCATACGCTTACCGTGATACGGCACCGGGTGCAGGAAGGCGGACAGTTTATCGTGGCGGTTGAGCCGTCCCTGACCCAGACGCAAATGAATGTAAGAGTGGTAAAAACCTCGGACGGCGCAGCCTGGTGGACTGTATTTACCGGCTTTGAAGAAGAACTGAAAGGTGCGGACAGCGTGAAATCCACTTTTCTGACGGACATGGGAAAGCTGTTTCAGGCGGCACTTACAGTGCCGGACATTCAGGGCGTCATCTTAAATCCCTGGAACCGCACACTGATGCTGGATAAGCACCTGATAGAAATTTTGTTGCCTAAAAAAGAGTGATATATTTATAAACAGGCACGTTTACATAATAATACAGGGAAAGAGCCAGAAGAGGAAAAAGGAGAATTTTTATTATGTATGTAGAAGAATATGGAACGGAAAACAATGAGATAATTGTCATGCTGCATGGGGCAAACTTTGTCCATTCTTTTGGCAGACAGTACGTTCTGGCTGAAAAATATCATCTGATTGTCCCTCATCTGATGGGATATGGAAAAGAAGCGGACAAAATATTTGATACGGACAGCCAGATAACGGAATTGGTTTCCTATATTGCAGGCTTAAACCGGAAAGTGCTATTGGTAGGGTTTTCTCTGGGTGCACAAATTGCGTTTAAGTTAGTGGCAGAGCACGAAGAACTTTTTAAGGCTGCGATTATCGTGAGCCCCTGGCTGATAAAAAATGACGATATGCTACGGTTTGTCATGGAACAGAATGAGAAGCAATTTGCTTCTTTTAAGAAAAGAGGGCTTTGTAATCTGATAGGGCTGATGAATGGTCTGCCAAAGGCACAACGTAAAGAATTTGTGGAGCAGATGCAGCAGGTAAAGATAGAGACCGTGCACAATTCGGTTGATAACGGCATCATTTTGGAGAGTGTAAAAGGGTTTGAACAGGTTTCCATTCCGATTTATGCGCTTGCCGGAGAAAAGGAACAGGCAGAGGTGATAGGAAGTGTGGAGGAAATGGCAAAACGAAATTCCCACTGTCATAGTGAGATTTGGAAGAAAGCAGCACACAATATCCCACCCATGCATTATAAAAAGTTCAATGCACTGATAGAAAAGGTGGAAGAAGAACTTTAGGGGAAGCAAAAAGAAAAAAATTGACAAATTGCTTCCAATAAAATGAGAACAGAAGAAGCAAATAAAAGAAAAGGTGCAAATTGCTTTAAAGTAAATTGGTGTAGGAGAAGCAAATTAGATAATTTTAAGAATTTGCTGCAAAAAAATAGAAGCATGAGAAGAAATATGAAAGATTTGCTTTAAAATATGTTAATACCGGAGCAGCAAATCTATATGAAAATAAAATTTGCTTTAAAATATATTATGGGACAGGAAGCAAAAAGCGAAAAATGTCCAAGAAAAGTAAAAACGGAAAGGAGACCTCACATGAAAAAATCATGTTCTTTTGGGAAAGGTCTGATAGCGGGAATAGTCATATGGTTGTTTATTATTCTGGCGGATGCCATCGATGAATTTGTTCTGGATGTGGATTCCTTCCTGGGTATAAACGGTAGCCTTGTTGTTTTGCTTTGTATGATAGTAGCCTATATCGTGTATTACATAAAAAAGAAGCCGCACTGGAAAAATATTCTGTGTTTTTTTACAGGCTACCTGATAACGGGCGCCGCTACGGGATGGATTATCTGGAGTGCCTTGGAAAACGAAACGTTTTTTATAGAGCAGACGGAAAAACGATGCTATTTCTTATGCCTGAACGGAATAGAATATCTGTTGTATCCTTTTATCACCATAGGGGTCTTCAGCGTATTATGTGCCTTGTTTCATGCCGTTTATGCCATAATTTCATTGCTTTGTCCTTGCAATAAAAAGGACCATGTACTATAATTTAAGACATATTTGCGTCCCCATAAGCGGACAGAAAGGGATTTACTCGATGAAAAAGACAATCATTACAGTAGTAGGAAAAGATACGGTAGGAATTATTGCAAAGGTCTGCACCTATCTGGCAGAAAACAAAATCAACATTCTGGATATCTCCCAGACCATCGTTCAGGGATATTTCAATATGATGATGATAGTTGATACGGCGGAAAGCACAAAATCCCACGGAGATATGGCGGATGAATTAGAAAAATTAGGAGAGGGCATCGGCGTTATCATCAAATGCCAGAAGGAAGAAATTTTTGACATGATGCACAGAGTATAAGCTTACCGAAGGAGACAGCCATGATTAACATATCAGAAGTAGTAGAAACCAATAATATGATTGAGAAGGAAAATCTGGATGTGAGAACCATTACCTTAGGTATCAGCCTTCTTGATTGTATTGATTCCGATTTGAATGCCTTAAACGACAAGATTTATAAAAAGATTTACGAAGCTGCCAAGGATCTGGTAAAGACCGGCGAAGAAATTTCCGGTGAGTTCGGAATTCCCATTGTCAACAAGAGAATTTCCGTTACCCCCATTGCCCTAATAGGTGCGGCAGCCTGCAAGACAATTGAAGATTTTGCAAGCATTGCAAAGACTTTGGATAAGGTAGCACACGAAGTGGGCGTAAACTTTATCGGCGGCTATTCCGCACTGGTAAGCAAGGGTATGACACCGGCGGACGAACTGCTTATCCGTTCCATTCCTTTGGCACTTTCCACAACGGAAAGAGTGTGCAGCTCCGTAAACTTAGGTTCCACCAAGACCGGTATCAACATGGATGCGGTTCGCCTGATGGGCCAGATGATTAAACAGACGGCGGAGTACACCAAAGAGGATGACTCCTTAGGCTGTGCCAAGTTAGTGGTATTCTGTAATGCACCGGATGACAATCCGTTTATGGCAGGCGCATTCCACGGTGTTACGGAAGCAGACAAGATTATTAACGTAGGTGTCAGCGGTCCCGGTGTAGTAAAGACTGCTCTGGAAAAGGTAAGAGGCGAAAGCTTTGAAGTGCTTTGCGAGACCATTAAAAAGACGGCGTTCAAGGTTACCCGTGTGGGACAGCTTGTTGCCAAAGAAGCCTCCCGTATGTTGAACGTACCCTTCGGTATTGTGGATTTGTCACTGGCACCCACACCGGCTATCGGCGACAGCGTAGCGGATATTTTATGTGAAATCGGTCTGGAATATGCAGGCGCTCCCGGTACCACCGCAGCACTGGCGCTCTTAAACGACCAGGTGAAAAAGGGCGGCGTTATGGCATCCTCCTACGTGGGCGGCTTGTCCGGCGCGTTTATTCCGGTCAGCGAAGACCAGGGTATGATTGATGCCGTTGTGGCAGGAGCCCTTACCATTGAAAAGCTGGAAGCCATGACCTGTGTCTGCTCCGTAGGACTTGATATGATTGCCATTCCCGGAGATACCAGCGAAAGCACCATTTCCGGCATCATTGCGGATGAAATGGCTATCGGTATGGTAAACCAGAAGACCACGGCAGTGAGAGTTATTCCCGTTATCGGCAAGGGAGTGGGAGAAAAGGTAGAGTTCGGCGGACTGTTAGGTTACGCACCGGTTATGCCGGTCAATCCGTTCTCCTGTGAAGCCTTTGTAAGCAGAACCGGCAGAATACCGGCTCCGATACACAGCTTTAAGAACTAAAAACGAAAAACGAAAACCAAAAACGAAATACAAAAACGAAATACAAAATACATAAGAAATGACATTCGACATAAATGACAAAAGTCATAAATGACATAAGTCATTGGGAAATCCGAATGACAGGGCGGCTGTACTCCGACACAAAGGGGCAGTCGTCCTTTTGCATGTGTAGCTTGTGCAGCATGTGCTGCATGCGTACATGTTCGTAAAGTTGGGCGGCAAAGATGTCCTTGGAAAGGCAGGAAAGAGCCTCGGGGGACAAAAGGGAAGAAGCGTCCTTTAAGCGGGACAGCAGCGGAATATTTTCCTTGGAAAGACAGCCAAACACTTCAAAGGAGGCTTCCCGAAAGCCTAAAATGCGGGCATAGGGCGCCGCAGCGGGAAGGTCTTCTTTTTTTATGGAAAGCAGAATGTGAAGCAGGGAACGGTACACTCTTGTCAGGGTAATATCCTTGCTTTTTAAGCTGTTTTCGCAGAAGGCGGAAAAGGTGATAAAGGTGCCGAGATTTTTCCGTATCTTATCGGATAAATCGGAAGAAACATCAAGATAAGAATCGTAGCCGGCATCCTTTTCGGAAAGCAGCTTGTAAAAAAGCATGCCGGAAAAATCATCCGCACACAGGGCACTTTTCGTTTGACAGGTATCGGAAAATTCCTGCCGGATGCTTTCCGGTACATAGCGGAGCAAGTCGGGATTTCCTTCCGCAATGCCCTTACGGAGAGCCATGGCGGAACAGAAGGATTCCTCGGATAAGGTATGGGACAGATAGCCGTCCCCTTTGCGCTTAATGGTATAGGGAACCGGCGCATGCTGTCTGTTTTTCTCTAATGCAAGCAGCGCTTTAAGGTATTCTATACCCAGAATATTGTTGGGAGAAGCGAGAACGTCGGAAGCAGCCGCAGCCACGCCGGACAGACTGTCGGAAGCAGCCGCATCCACGCCGGACAGACTGCCGGAAGCAGCCGCATCCATGCCGGAAAGACTGCCGGCAGAAGGCAGATTGTTGAATGCAGCCGCATCCACGCCGGACAGACTGCCGGCATGTGCACACTTTCGCACTGCAACTGCGCGGGCGGAGGGGAAGGAAAGCCCTTCCTTCAGGGCTTTGTTCAAGGCTTCCTTGTAAGCGGGCGGCTCCGCAAAGAGCAGGGATGCAATTTCCCGTAAGGGCGCAATTTCCCCGCATTCGCTGCCGAAGCACAGGGCGTCCACACCGAGGGCGGAAAGCAGGGATACCGCCCCTTTGGCAAAAAGCTCCGCACTGGCGGTGGCGTAAACCACAGGCAGCTCGATGCAAAGGTCGGCGCCGGCAAGCAGGGACAGGCGGCAACGGGTGTATTTGTCAAAGACGGCGGGGGTGCCGCGCTGGGTAAAATCGCCGCTCATGACCACCACGGCAAAGTCCGCTCCGGTGATTTCTTTGGCTTTTTTCAGTTGGTAAAGATGCCCGTTGTGAAAGGGATTGTACTCGGCAATGATACCTACGGTTTTCATGGGATACGCTCCTTCGGAATGAATAATTTGTATCGGAAAACATACAAGAAAACGTACTTTTATGCTTGTATGAAAAAACTGTATTTAGTATAATATAGATTAGATTGTTTGCATAGTGGGAAAGGAGAACAATATGTCATACATAGATCTCATTAAAGACAGAGCAAAAGTAGATAAAAAAACCATTGTCCTGCCGGAATCCAACGACAAGAGAACCCTGATTGCGGCAGCCAAAATATTGGAAGAAAAAATAGCGGACATCATCATGATCGGTGACGAAGAAAAAATCATGGACGGTGCCGGATGGCTGGAGGTTGACCTGACGGGACTTAAGATTATTAATCCCCAGAAAACCGAAAAATTAGACGAATACATCAACGTTTTGTACGAAACCAGAAAGGCAAAGGGCATGACACCGGAAAAAGCAAGGGAAATCCTGCTTTCCGATTATCTGACTTTCGGTATTGTAATGGTAAAGAACAACGATGCGGACGGCATGGTGGCAGGCGCCTGCCATTCTACAGCCGACACCCTGCGCCCTGCGCTGCAGATATTGAAAACCGCACCCGGTGTGAAATTAGTATCCGCTTTCTTTATCATGGATACCCAGATGAAGAATTTAGGAGAAAACGGTACGTTCCTGTTTGCAGACTGTGGTCTGAACCAGGACCCGACCCCGGAAGAGCTGGCAGCCATTGCCGACACTTCCTCCCGCAGCTTCAAGTCCCTTATCGGTCCGAAGCCCGTGATCGCCATGCTTTCCCATTCCACCAAGGGAAGTGCCAAGCATCCGCTGGTAGATAAAGTAGTGGAAGCCACGAAGATTGCCAGGGAAAAATACCCGCATCTTGTGATTGACGGTGAACTGCAGCCCGATGCGGCGCTGGTTCCCAGTGTTGCCAAGCTAAAGGCTCCCGGAAGTGTGGTAGGCGGTAAAGCCAATGTCATGATATTCCCCAATCTGGATGCCGGCAATATCGGCTATAAATTAGTACAGAGACTGGGCGGAGCGGATGCCTACGGCCCCATGCTGCAGGGAATTGCCAAGCCCGTAAACGACCTTTCCAGAGGATGCTCCTGGGAGGATATAGTAGGTGTAGTTGCGCTGACAGCCGTACAGGCTCAGCTTGTATAAGCCCAAAAGGCAGAAGGTGAGGAAATATGAACGTACTTGTTATCAACTGCGGCAGCTCTTCTCTGAAATTCCAGCTCATTGAGGCACAGAGTGAGAAGCTGATTGCAAAAGGTATCTGTGAAAGAATAGGCATCGAGGGAAGCCAGATTTGTTATACACCGGCAGGCGGCACCAAGGAGGTGACCGTTTCTCCTATGAAAGACCATACCGATGCCATCCGTCTGGTGCTTGCGGCGCTGACCAACGAAAAGACGGGCGTGGTAAAGGATCTGAGTGAAATCGGAGCAGTGGGACACCGCATTGTACATGGCGGCGAGAAATTCTCCGAGGCAACGATTATCGATGACGAAGTGCTGAAAGCCATTGCCGAATGCAACGACCTGGCGCCTCTTCACAATCCGGCAAACTTAATCGGTATTGAAGCCGTAAAGAAGCTGATGCCGGACACTCCGATGGTAGCCGTATTCGATACCGCATTCCATCAGACCATGCCCAAGAAGGCATTCCTTTACGGACTGCCCATTTCTTATTATGAAAAATATAAAATAAGAAGATACGGTTTCCACGGAACCAGCCATTCATATGTCAGCAAAAAAGCGGCGGAAGTGCTGGGTAAAAATTACGATGACTTAAAGATTATTGTGTGCCATTTAGGAAACGGCGCCAGCGTATCCGCAGTGGACCACGGCAAATGCGTGGACACGTCCATGGGACTTACCCCGTTGGAAGGTCTGATTATGGGTACCCGTTCCGGTGACATTGACCCCGCCATTATCGAATACATTGCGCACAAAGAGGGCAAGAGCATTGACGAAATCATGACTCTTTTAAATAAGAAGTCCGGTCTGCTCGGCATGTCCGATTACCTTTCTTCCGATTTCAGAGATCTGGAAGCTGGCTATGAAGAGGGCAACGACAGGGCAGTTGTGGCAGTGGATGCTTTTGCGTACCGCACCGCCAAGTATATCGGCGCCTATGTGGCAGCCATGAACGGTGTGGATGTTATCTGTTTTACAGCAGGTGTGGGTGAAAACGCTTCCTTCCTGCGTACCATCATCTGCAACCAGTATTTAGGCTATCTGGGTATTACCCTCGATGAAGAAGCTAATGCCAAGAGGGGCGAGGACATTGCCATTACCACACCGGACAGCAGGACTACGGTTATGGTCATTCCCACCAACGAAGAGCTTGCCATTGCAAGAGAGACCTATAAACTTACTAAATAAACTGTCACAAAAAATGAAAATTTTGGTTGACAAAGTGTGTGTCCGAAGTTATACTATACAAGTGTGTGAAAACGAAAGAGTGTCATCAGATGCGCTTTCGCCGGGAGCAGGCTATGTTACTTAATTTGACAGATGTATTTACAAACGAAGGCAGGGTTCGGAAAGAATCCGTTGCAATGGAGCTGAAAGAGTTCAAAAGCCGTATGGGTGTGTTTCCCATTGTGGAGCAGAGCCCGTTAGAGCTTACCATTACCAATGAGGGAATGGGCAAGGCACTGATAAGAGGTCATACAGTCTTAACCCAACTGATGAGCTGCGACAGATGCCTTAAGGAAGTCAGAGTTCCCATTACGATTGATTTTGAAAGAACGGTTGCTTCACCGGATGTGAGAGATGACAAATTAGAGGATGATGGCGATTTCGATGTAATGGAAGGCTATCAGCTTAACGTAGATGTACTGGTATACAACGAGCTTTTAATGAACCAGCCTGAAAAGGTACTTTGTAAGCCGGATTGCAAAGGAATTTGTATGAAGTGTGGCAAAGACCTGAATGAAGGGGAATGTGGATGCGATACATTCGTGCCGGATCCCCGCATGGCGGTATTACAAGATATCTTTAAAGCAAATAAGGAGGTGTAACGATGTCTATTTGTCCTAAGAATAAATCTTCCAAAGGTAGAAGAGATAAGAGAAGAGCAAACTGGAAAATGAGTGCTCCTACATTAGTAAAATGCAGCAAATGCGGCGCATTAATGATGCCTCACAGAGTATGCAAGGCTTGTGGTTCTTACAATAAGAAAGAAATCATTGCACAGGACTAATTTGAAATGCCAGGGACTTTCCTAAAAAGGGAAGTCCTTTTTTCGTATTGACAAAAACAGACCGTAATCCGGCAAAAATACCGGAAATCACGGAAGGAAAGGTATAATAAAGATGAATGAAAAGGGACTGACGGGGAGTACCTTAAAGTGGATAGCCATTGTGACGATGCTCATTGACCATACGGGCGCCGCTGTTTTAGAGAAAATGCTCATCAGCGGAAAATACGGGGAAGTGTCGGCGGCAAATCCTCTGTATCAGACGGATATGATTTTGCGGGGTATCGGAAGACTGGCGTTTCCCATTTTTTGTTTCCTTCTGGTGGAAGGCTTTTTACATACGAAAAATGTGTGGAAATATGCGGGCAGACTGGCGCTTTTTGCATTGGTTTCGGAAATACCGTTTGACCTGGCATTTCAGGGAGAATGGCTGTTTATGGGGTATCAGAACATCTTCTTTACCCTGCTTATCGGACTCCTTGTCATGATTGCCTTTCAGACAGCGGAAGAGAAAATTGCGGCAAAGCCACTAAGGATCCTCTGTGAAGCGTTGGTTCTGCTGGCGGGCTATGTGCTTGCCGATATGATGCGCACCGATTACGGCGGACTCGGAGTGGTTTGTATCATGCTTTTATATATTTTCCGTTACAACAGAAAAATGCAGGTGCTGGCGGGAGCTGCGGTATTTATGTGGGAAATTACGGCGCCGCTTGCGTTTCTTCCTATTTATTTTTACAACGGGAAAAGGGGCATGAAAATGAAATATTTCTTTTATGCCTTTTACCCCGTGCATCTGCTTATCCTGTACGGAATTGCACGGCTGCTCGGAGTGGCATAGGAGAAGTGAAAAATCCGCAGGCGGGGAAATAGTTTTTCTACTTGATTTTTACATATGCGTTTAGTATAGTAAAAAAGGGTAATAGCCTGTGAAACAAACAGAAGAAAGGAAAAGGCAAATGGCTGAGACAGTAAATGTGGCAGTAGATGCCATGGGTGGTGACAACGCCCCCGTAGAAATCGTCAAAGGTGCAATAGAAGCCTTAAATGAAGAGAAGAAAATTAAACTTTTCCTTCTTGGCCGCAAGGAGGTAATAGAGCAGGAACTTGCCAAATACACTTATGATGCAGACCGTGTGGAAGTGGTACATACGGAAGAAGTCATTGAGACGGCAGAGCCGCCCGTTATGGCGATCCGTACGAAAAAGGATTCCTCTATTGTAAAGGGTATGCATCTGGTAAAAGACGGTACCTGTGATGCATTTGTTTCTGCAGGTTCTTCAGGAGCTGTTTTAGTTGGCGGACAGATTATTGTGGGCAGGTTAAAGGGTGTGGAAAGACCCCCTATGGCACCGCTCATTCCGACGGCAAACGGTGCGGCACTGCTGATTGACTGCGGCGCCAACGTGGATGCCAGACCTTCCCATCTGGTGCAGTTTGCAAAAATGGGTTCCGTCTACATGGAAAATGTAGTGGGTATCAAAAATCCCAGGGTCGGTATCGTCAACATCGGTGCGGAAGAGGAAAAAGGCAATGCACTGGTAAAGGAAACCTTCCCGCTTTTGAAAAACTGTCCCGATATCAACTTTATCGGCAGTGTGGAAGCCAGAGATATTCCGGCAGGAGCAGCGGATGTAGTGGTCTGCGAGGCATTTGTGGGAAATGTTATCTTAAAGATGTACGAAGGTGTCGGAGCGGTTATGCTTAAGAAAGTGAAGGAAGGCATGATGACCTCTCTTCGCAGCAAAATCGGTGCGCTTTTGGTAAAGCCCGCCCTGAAGGAAACCCTGAAGGCTTTCAGTCTGGATGAATACGGCGGAGCCCCCATGCTCGGCTTAAAGGGCCTGGTAGTAAAGACCCATGGCAGTTCCAAGGCAGTGGAAGTGAAAAATTCTGTTCTGCAGTGCGTTACATTCAAGGAACAGAAAATCAATGAGAAAATCAAGGAAAAAATAACCTTAGAAGATTAAGAAAGAAGGAACAGATTATGGAATTTGAAAAACTGAAAAAAATAATTGCGGAAGTGCTGAATGTGGATCCGGAAGAAATTACACCGGAATCTACTTTCATGGATGATTTGGGAGCAGACTCCCTGGATGTTTACCAGATTATCATGGGCATCGAAGAAGAGTTTGACATTGAAGTGGCTCCCGAAAAGGCAGAAAAGATTACCACAGTGGAAGAAGCTGTTGATATGATTAAGAGTGCAGTAAACAATTAATCTGCGGATTTTTCACAGAAAAGAAAAGCGTCTGCAAACAGCAGGCGCTTTTTATGAAAGGACATTTCATGCTAAAAGAAAGTGATTATCAGGAATTAGAGAAAAAAATAGGATATACCTTTCAAAACAGGGCGCTTTTGAAACAGGCAGTTACACACAGCTCCTTTGCCAACGAGCAGAAGATTAACAGACAGAAGCATTACGAAAGACTGGAATTCTTGGGAGATGCCGTATTGGAGCTTGTATCCAGTGATTTTTTGTTTCAAACGCACCCGGAGATGCCGGAAGGACAACTTACCAAGCTGCGTGCTTCCATGGTCTGCGAGCCGGCGCTGGCATACTGCGCCAAGGACCTGACTCTGGATAGCTACATCCAGCTTGGAAAAGGAGAGGAAGCGACCGGAGGCAGATACCGCGATTCCATTGTTTCCGACGTGATGGAAGCCGTGATCGGCGCCATTTACTTAGATGGCGGCATGGAGCCCGCCAGAACCTACATACACCGCTTTATTCTTTCCGATTTGGAGAACAAACAGCTTTTCTTAGACTCCAAGACCAATTTGCAGGAATATATGCAGCAAAATCTCAAAAAAGAATTTCATTACCGGCTTGTGGAAGAGTCCGGTCCCGAGCACGACAAGGTATTCCTGGTGGAAGTGGTAATGGAGGAAAAGGTACTCGGCAGGGGAAAAGGCCGTACCAAGAAGGCAGCCGAACAGCAGGCTGCTTATGAAGCATTGCTTGGTTTCAGAAAACCGGGCAAAAGAGGATAGGGACATGTACTTAAAAAGCATAGAAGTATACGGATTTAAATCGTTTGCAAATAAAATTACATTTCAGTTTCACAACGGTATCACCGGCATTGTAGGACCGAACGGCAGTGGTAAAAGCAACGTTGCCGATGCGGTCAGATGGGTTCTGGGCGAGCAGCGCATCAAGCAGCTCCGCGGTGCCTCCATGCAGGATGTCATATTCTCCGGTACGGAAGCCAGGAAGCCCTTAAGCTATGCGTATGTGGCAATCACCCTGGACAATTCCGACCACCAGCTTGCCATTGATTTTGACGAGGTCACGGTGGCAAGACGTATTTACCGTTCCGGTGAAAGCGAGTACCTGATTAACGGCGCAGCCTGCCGGTTAAAGGACGTCAATGAACTTTTTTACGATACCGGTATCGGTAAGGAAGGCTATTCCATTATCGGACAGGGTCAGATTGATAAAATCCTTTCCGGTAAACCGGAGGAAAGACGTGAGCTTTTTGACGAAGCGGCGGGTATTGTAAAGTTCAAGAGAAGAAAATTTGCCGCCCAGAAGAAGTTAGAGGACGAAAAGGCAAATTTAGTCCGTGTAAACGACATCCTTTCCGAATTGGAAAAGCAGGTAAAGCCGCTGGAAAAGCAGTCTGAGACGGCAAAAATCTACTTAAAGAAAAAGGAAGAATTAAAGGTACTGGATGCCAATACCTTCCTTTTGGAAAGCGAGCAGGTAAAGACACAGCTTGCCGATGTGCAGGGAAAATACGACATTGCATCCAAAGATTATGAGGAGACTTCCGAGAAGTACGAGGGCATCAGGCAGGAGTACGAGGCAATACAGAGCCGGATAGAAACACTGGAAAAGGAAATCGAGGAAGCCCGGAACAATCTGACGGACACCAGTGTGCTGCGCGGCAAGTTAGAGGGCGAAATCAATGTCTTAAAAGAGCAGATACATTCCGCTACGGACAACGCCGCCCATTTACAGACAAGAAAAGAAAACTTAAACAGCCAGATTGCGCAGAAGGATACCGAAAAACAGGAAATCCTTGCAAAAAAAGCGGAAATCGATGAACAGGTAACGGAGCTTACCGCTACAAGGGATGAGGTAAAGGTAAGCCTGGAGAGCTTACAGAACCGCATCCAGGAATTAAACGACAGCATTGAAGCCGGCAAGAACACCATTATCGGCGAGCTGAACCAGAGAGCGACCATCAAGTCAAAAATCGGACGCTTTGACACCATGTTAGAGCAGGTAGCCATAAGAAAAGCGGAGCTGAATTCCCGGATTCTCAAAGCCAAGTCCGACGAAGAGGACAGGGAAGAAAACATTAAAAAGCTGAAAGAACAGTTTACGGCAGTTTCCGATGCCTTAAAGGAAATGAAGGAAAAGGCGGAAAAGGACGAAGCGGACATCCAGAAAATCAGGGGAGAGCTTACGGGAAAGGATGCAAAACTCAGGGAAACCCAGGAGCAGTACCATCAGGAGAAATCCAGGCTGGAAGCCCTGTCCAATCTGACGGAACGCTATGAAGGCTACGGCGGCAGCGTTAAAAAGGTCATGGAGCAGAAAACCGACAACAAGGGTATTATCGGTGTTGTTGCGGACATTATTAAAGTAGATAAAAAATACGAAACGGCGATTGAAACCGCCCTTGGCGGCAATATCCAGAACATCGTAACGGATGACGAGGAAACCGCCAAAAAGATGATTGGTTTCTTAAAGAATAACCGTCTGGGACGAGCTACCTTCCTTCCCCTGACAAGCATTAAAAATCCGCAGGAATTCAAGAACCCGGAAGCCCTGAAAGAAAAGGGCGTTGTGGGTATGGCGGACGAGCTGGTCAGGACGGAAACCCGTTACAAGGATGTGGCGAAAGCCATGCTCGGCAGAATTGTGGTAGTGGACAACGTGGACAATGCCGTGAAAATTGCCCGTAAGTTCGACTACGGCATCCGTATGGTTACCATCGAGGGTGAACTTTTGGTACCCGGCGGCGCTATCAGCGGCGGTGCCTTCAAGAACAACAGCAACCTTCTCGGCCGAAGAAGAGAAATGGAGGACTTGGAGAAGAAAATCAAAGACCTTCTTTCAAGCGTCGAGACCATCCAGAAGGATATCGAAGAAACCAAACAGAAGAGAAATACTATGCGTATGGAATTGGAAGCCCTGAAGGCCGACATCCAGCGCAAGTTTATCGAACAGAATACGGCAAGACTTTCCGTGGAAAGCGCCGAGGAGCGCATGGAAGAAGCGGAAGCGGGCTCCCGTTCCTTAATGGAAGAATTAAAGGAAATGGAAAAGCAGGTGCTGGAAATCAAGCAGGACAAAGAAGAAATCCAGAAAGAGCTGACCGGTTCCGAAGAAATGGAGAAATCCGTAGAGGCAGGCATTTCCGGGTTCCAGAAGGAATTAGAGGAAAAGAGACTGCAGGAAACAGAAAGCTCCGCCAAGGTTTCCGAATGGGAGCTTAAGGTGGAAAAGATGCTGCAGACACAGGGCTTCCACCAGCAGAATGTGGACCGTATCAACGCCGAAATCGAAACCCTTAAAGGAGAGCTTTCCGAAATCGAAGACGGCATTGCCGGTAACGAAGAAAGCCTTAAGGAAAAGAAGGAACACATTGCCGAAATCGAAAAGACCATTGAAGCTTCCCATACTTCCCAGGACAAGTCCCAGAAGGAACTGACGGAAAATATAGCAAAAAAAGAAGAACTGAGCGCCAAGCAGAAGAACTTCTTTACGGAGCGGGAAGAACTGTCCCGGCAGATGACCAGACTGGACAAGGAGGTCTACCGTCTGAATGCCCAGAAGGAAAAAATGGAAGAGGCCATGGAAACCCAGATTAACTATATGTGGGATGAATATGAGCTGACCCTTTCCGATGCGGCGTCCTTGCGGAAAGAGGAGCTTACGGATTTAAGCTCCATGAAAAAAGAAATTTCCGCCATCAAGGACCAGATTAAAAAGCTGGGTGACGTCAATGTAAACGCCATTGAGGATTACAAGAACTTAATGGAGCGTTATACCTTCTTAAAGACCCAGCACGATGATTTAATCGAGGCGGAAAAGACACTGGAGGGCATTATCACGGAGCTTGACAGCGCCATGAGAAAGCAGTTCCAGGAGAAATTTGCGGAGATTAACAAGGAATTTGACAAAGTATTCAAGGAACTCTTCGGAGGCGGCAGAGGTACGCTGGAGCTGATGGAGGACGAGGATATTCTGGAAGCGGGCATCCGTATCATTGCCCAGCCGCCCGGAAAGAAGCTGCAGAACATGATGCAGCTCTCCGGTGGCGAAAAGGCGCTGACGGCGATTTCCTTACTGTTTGCCATCCAGAACTTAAAACCCTCACCGTTCTGTCTCTTAGACGAAATCGAAGCGGCGTTAGATGAGTCCAATGTCGGAAGATTTGCCAAGTACCTGCATAAGCTGACCAAGAATACACAGTTCATCGTCATTACACACCGACGGGGAACCATGGAAAAAGCGGACCGCCTGTACGGTATTACCATGCAGGAGAAGGGTGTTTCCGCCCTTGTCAGCGTCAACCTGATTGACAAGGAGCTGGACAATTAAGCAGAGGAGATAAGGAAAATATAAAGGAAGGCATACGACTATGAGTGAAGAAAAAATGGGATTTTTTGCCAAACTGAAAAACGGGCTGAAAAAAACCAGGGACAATATCGTAAACGGTATTGACTCGGTGTTTAACGGCTTTTCCTCCATAGACGAGGATTTCTACGAAGAACTGGAAGAAATCCTCATCATGGGCGACATCGGCGTGAATGCCACCACCGCCATTATCGAACGGCTGAAGCAGCAGGTAAAAGAGCAGCATATCAAAGAGCCTTCCCAGTGCAAACAGCTATTGGTGGACAGTATCCGCGAGCAGATGCAGGTGGGAGAAAATGCCTACGAGTTTGAAAACAGACAGTCCGTAATCATGGTAATCGGCGTAAACGGCGTGGGAAAGACCACTTCCGTGGGAAAGCTTGCCGGCAAATTGAAGGCACAGGGAAAAAGAGTGCTGATTGCGGCGGCGGATACCTTCCGTGCGGCGGCCTTAGACCAGCTTAAGGAATGGGCGGACAGAGCGGATGTGGACATTATCGGCGGCGCAGAGGGCTCCGACCCCGCGAGTGTGGTTTACGATGCCTGCATGGCAGCCAAGTCCCGTAAGGCGGATGTGCTTTTAATCGATACCGCGGGCAGACTTCATAACAAGAAGAACCTGATGGAAGAATTAAAGAAGATGAACCGCATCATTGACAGGGAATTTCCCGATGCCTACCGGGAGAACTTTATTGTCCTGGACGGCACCACCGGACAGAACGCACTGGTGCAGGCGAGGGAGTTCGGTGAGGTGGCAGACCTGACCGGTATTATCCTTACAAAGCTTGACGGCACGGCGAAGGGCGGCATTGCGGTAGCCATCCAGTCCGAATTAAGCGTACCGGTAAAGTATATCGGTGTGGGAGAAACCATAGACGATTTACAGAAGTTCGACGCAGATGCATTTGTCAGTGCGCTGTTTGACAGAAAAGACGATGACGAAGAAGAAAAAGAAGTGTGAAAATTGTGCAGGCACAAAGTTTGCAGGTTTTGAGAAAAGGAGAAAATATGGACGAGAAGATGCTTACATTACCGAGATTTGAGGAGGCCTCCGAAATTGTAAAGAAGGTGACTCTCGAAACCAAGCTGGTTTACAGCGATTTCTTAAGCGAACGCTACGGCAACAAAATTTACTTAAAGCCGGAAAACATGCAGTTCACCGGAGCGTACAAGGTGCGCGGCGCTTATTATGCCATGAGTACCTTAAGTGACGAGCAGAGAAGCAAGGGCGTTATTACCGCTTCCGCAGGCAACCATGCACAGGGCGTTGCCTATGCCGCAAAATGCTACGGCGTGAAAGCAACCATTGTAATGCCGACCACCACACCTCTTATGAAAGTAAACCGTACCAAGAGCTACGGCGCGGAAGTGGTTCTGTGGGGCGATGTGTATGACGAGGCATGTGCCAAGGCATACGAACTGGCGGACGAAAAGGGATATACCTTTATCCATCCCTTCAATGATTTAACCGTTGCAACCGGTCAGGGTACCATTGCCATGGAAATCTTCAAGGAACAGCCTCTGGTAGACTATATTTTAGTTCCCATCGGCGGCGGCGGACTGGCAACCGGTGTTTCCACACTGGCAAAGCTCTTAAATCCCAAGATTAAGGTCATCGGTGTAGAACCCGCAGGAGCAGCCTGCATGAAGGCCTCCTTAAAGGAAGGCAAGGTAGTGACACTGCCCAAGGTCAGCACCATTGCAGACGGTACTGCAGTAAAGACACCCGGCGACAAGCTGTTTCCTTACATAAAGAAAAATCTGGACGACATCATTACCGTAGAAGATGACGAGCTGATTGTAGCCTTCCTCGATATGGTGGAAAATCATAAGATGGTAGTAGAAAACTCCGGCCTTCTGACCGTGGCAGCCTTAAAGCACTTAGACGTGAAGAATAAAAAGATTGTACCGATATTAAGCGGCGGCAATATGGATATCATTACCATGTCCTCCGTGGTACAGCAGGGTCTGATTTTCAGGGACCGTATCTTTACCGTTTCCGTCCTGCTTCCCGACAAGCCGGGCGAGCTCTGCAAGGTAGCGGGCATTGTGGCAAAGGAAAACGGCAATGTTATCAAGTTGGAGCACAACCAGTTTGTATCCACCAACAGAAGCGCAGCCGTAGAGCTTCGTATCACCCTCGAAGCCTTCGGTACCGAGCACAAGCATCAGATTATTACAGCGCTGGAAAAAGAAGGCTACAGCCCGAAACTGATTCAGCCCATTATCTAAAGCTTTCCGGGTGGAAGGAATGCTTATAAAATCAAAAGATGTGTTAGTACACTGATAAAATCCGCATATACTATATATGCGGATTTTCTGTCCTATGGTAAAACGGAAGGGTTGCAGCGGGCAATCCATGGAATTCGTGTAAAGGAGAAAAAATATGGATAAGAAAAAAATCGGCAAAAAAGTTCTGGGTTATGTTCTTATGACACTGGCATGCTTCTGTTATGCCGTGGGCATCAGTCTGTTTGTGGAGCCGAACAACATTGCTTCCGGCGGCGTAACCGGTATTGCCATTATCTTAAATAAGGCGATAGGAGGCAGCACCGGTATCTGGTTCTTTGTTATTAATATTCCCATTCTGTTAATCGGTATGTGGAAATTCGGTTTTAAGTTTTTAATGTCAACCGTTTACTGCACCACCATTATTTCTGTGTTTACGGATCTGCTCAGCCGTTACGGAAGCCCGCTTACGCATGACGTACTGGTGGCAACCATCGCCGGCGGCATGCTGACGGCAATCGGCATGGGCGGTGTGTTCAAGGCAGGCGCCACTACGGGCGGTATGGATATTGTGGTAAAACTCTGCAAACTGAAATTCCCCTATATGAAGACAGGCTCCCTGTTCCTGATTATGGACTTTTTGGTGGTGCTGGCATCCGCCTTTGTTTTCCAGGATATTGACAGAGCTTTCTATTCCGCCATGGAAGTATTTGTGACCTCCACGCTGCTTGATCTGGTATTGTATGGCAAGGACGGCGCCAAGCTGATTTACATTATCAGCGACAAGTCGGAAAAAATCGCGGCAAGGCTGTTGGACGAGCTCAATATCGGAGTAACCTACATGGAAGGACAGGGCGCTTACAGCGGCAGGGAAAAGAAAGTCATTATGTGCGTCACTAAAAAGCAGATAGCGCCGAGAGCGGAAGAAATTGTAAAAGAGGAAGACCCCAATACCTTTATGATTGTGAGCAGCGCTTCGGAAATTTACGGAGAGGGTTACAAGAGCTATTTCAGCGAAAAGCTGTAATGGAGAAGCCGTACGCAGAAGAATCCATAGAAAAAAATATTTCAAAAAACAGGGGTGTAAAGAAAAAATACTTGACACCCGCGGCGGGATATTGTATCATGGCAAAGGTGACAACAGGAAAACCGAAAGGGCGTGCCTTCTATGGATAAGATTTTTGAAAAAGGCCTTTTGTATGATTTTTACGGTGACCTTCTGACACCGCATCAGCAGAAGATTTATGAGGATGCCGTGTACGGAGACCTTTCCCTTGGCGAGATAGCCGAGCAGGAGGGCATCAGCAGACAGGGCGTGCATGACCTTATCAGACGCTGCGACAAAATCCTTTGCGACTATGAAAGTAAACTGCATCTTTTGGAAAAGTTCCAGATGACGAAAGAAACCGTCCGTGAAATCAAAAGTCTTGCCGAGGAAACAAGGCAGAGCTTACCGGCGGACACGGAAGTATCGGCGCTATCCGAGAAGATTAAAAAAATAGAAGCTTTGAGTGAGAAGCTGTTAAAAGAGTGATACCCGAAAGGAAACAGGCATGGCATTTGAAAGTTTAACCGAAAAATTGCAGAATGTATTCAAAAATCTGCGAAGCAAGGGCAGACTTACGGAAGAGGATGTCAAGACCGCCTTAAAAGAAGTCAAAATGGCGCTTCTGGAAGCGGATGTAAACTTCCGGGTGGTAAAGCAGTTTGTGAAATCCGTGGAAGAAAGAGCCGTAGGCAGTGATGTATTGAACGGCTTAAATCCCGGACAGATGGTTATCAAAATCGTAAACGAGGAAATGGTTGCCCTCATGGGCTCCGAGACCACGGAGATTAAGATGCAGCCCGGCAAGGCAATTACCGTCATTATGATGGCAGGTCTTCAGGGTGCCGGTAAAACCACCACCACGGCAAAGATTGCCGGTAAATTAAAATTAAAGGGCAAGAAACCGTTACTGGTTGCCTGCGATATCTACCGTCCCGCAGCGATTGAACAGCTGCAGATAAACGGAAAGAAGCAGGAAGTGGATGTCTTTTCCATGGGTACGGACCACAAGCCGGTGGAGATTGCAAAGGAAGCCCTTAAGTACGCAGAGAAAAACGGACACAATGTGGTTATCCTGGATACCGCCGGACGTCTTCACATCGATGAAGGCATGATGGCAGAATTACAGGAAATCAAACAGAATATAGATGTTCATCAGACGCTGCTTGTTGTGGATGCCATGACAGGACAGGATGCCGTCAATGTGGCAAAGGAGTTTGATGAAAAAGTCGGTGTCGACGGTATTATCCTTTCCAAGATGGACGGTGATACCAGAGGCGGTGCGGCTCTTTCCGTAAAGGCTGTCACCGGCAAGCCTATTTTATATGTAGGTATGGGCGAAAAGCTCTCCGATTTAGAGCAGTTTTATCCCGACAGAATGGCGAGCCGAATCCTTGGCATGGGAGATGTGCTTTCCCTGATTGACAAGGTACAGGCAAACCTTGACATTGATGCGGACAAGGAAAAAGAAATGGCCGGCCGCATGAAAAAGGGTAAGTTCGATTTTGAGGACTACTTAGAGAGCATGAAGCAGATGAAAAAGATGGGCGGTCTTTCCGCAATCCTCGGTATGATGCCGGGTATGGGAGGAAAAGCAGGCGATATCGAGTCCATGGTGGACGAAAAGCAGCTTGCCCATATGGAAGCCATTGTGCTTTCCATGACACCTGCCGAAAGGAGAAATCCCAAGCTCTTAAACCCGCAGCGCAAGTTCCGTATTGCGAAGGGCGCAGGTGTGGATATCGCGGTGGTAAACCGCTTTATCAAACAGTTTGAACAGAGCCAGAAGCTGATGAAGCAGTTTGCCGGAGGCGGCAAGAGAAAGGGCTTCGGCGGTTTCCCGGGAATGGGAGGCAAAGGAAGATTTCCTTTTTAGAATTGACCATTGAGAACATGGTATAAAAAAAGAATGGTACGGAACTCAGATTTCCTTATCATAGATAAAATTTTAAGAATCACGCGGAGGTGAAAAGAAATGGCAGTTAAAATCAGATTAAGAAGAATGGGACAGAAGAAGGCTCCTTATTATAGAATCATCGTAGCAGATTCCCGTTCTCCCAGAGACGGAAAATGTATCGAAGAAATCGGTACCTACGATCCCAGCACAGATCCCAGCACTTTCAACATTAACGAAGAGTTAGCTAAGAAGTGGTTGGCAAACGGTGCTCAGCCTACAGAAGTTGTCGGCAAACTTTTCAAAGCTGCAGGCATTGAAAAATAGTTTCCTGTTGACAGCGTGTTTGGAGGTGGATTATGAAGGAATTAGTTGAAGTAATTGCAAAAGCACTTGTTGATAATCCGGATGAAGTAGTTGTTACAGAGAAAACAGAAGGTAAGAATGTAACTGTAGAGCTTCATGTTGCTGCATCTGATATGGGTAAAGTAATCGGTAAACAGGGCAGAATTGCAAAAGCAATCCGTTCTGTTGTAAAAGCAGCATCATCCAAAGACAATAAGAGAGTGGATGTAGAAATCATCTAATCCTACAGGGTAGGACGAAACAGGGACGCCTCGGGCGTCCTTTGTTTTTAAAAGAAAGAGGACATATGACGGACCGATTGAAAGTAGGCGTCGTGACATCCGTACACGGCATTAAGGGGGAAGTCAAGGTATTTCCCACCACGGATGACAGCAGACGGTTTAAAAAATTAAAACAGGTATATCTGGACACCGGCAAAGAAATGCTTCCTTTGGAAATCGAAGGAGTAAAGTTCTTTAAGCAGATGGTGATTTTGAAATTTAAGGGTTATGAAAATCCCGATGACGTGATGAAATTCCGTCAGAAGGAGCTTTGGATTGACAGAAAAGACGCAGTAAGGCTTTCTAAGGACGAATACTTTATTGCGGATTTGATTGATATGGAAGTGTGCGATGAGGAAGGAAAACTCATCGGTACCTTAAAGGACGTCATTTCCACCGGCGCCAACGATGTGTATGCGGTAGAGACACCGGAGGGCAAGGAAGTTTTATTCCCCGCCATCAGACAGTGTGTCCTTGACGTGGACACGGAGGCACGCAAAATGACGGTACATGTAATGGAAGGATTGTTGGATTTATGAATTTCCACGTATTGACACTGTTCCCGGATATGGTGAAGGACGGTCTGTATACCAGTATTTTGAAACGTGCCATGGACAACGGACTTATTTCCTTAAATACCGTAAATATCAGGGATTACACACTGGATAAGCATAAAAAGACGGACGATTATCCTTTCGGCGGCGGCGCGGGACTCCTGATGCAGGCGGACCCGGTTTTTAGGGCTTACGAGGCAGTGACGGAGGGAAAACAAATTCGCACCATCTATCTTTCTCCCCAGGGACGCACCTTCAGCCAGCGGATGGCGGAGGAGCTTTCCAAAGAGGAAAATCTGGTATTTTTATGCGGGCATTACGAAGGGATTGACGAAAGAGCCCTGGAGGAAATCGTAACGGATACGGTTTCCATGGGGGATTTTGTGCTAACCGGCGGCGAACTGGCAGCCATGATGATGATTGATGCCATATCCCGGCTCATTCCCGGCGTACTGCACAATGATTTTTCCGCCAAGGACGAGTCCTTTTCCGGGTATCTTTTGGAGTATCCGCAGTACACCCGGCCGGAAATCTGGCACGGAAAGCGGGTGCCGGAGGAGCTTTTATCAGGCGACCACAAAAAAATCCGGGAATGGCGGCAGAAAAAGGCGGAAGAGCGGACAAAGGAAAGACGCCCCGACCTTTATGCCGGATACCTGGAGCTTCAGGCCTGCAAGGAAATGCTTAAGAAAAACAAGCTCCTATACAGGGATATGATAGAAACCATAGACAGGGGCGTTGCAAAACTCATTTATAAGGAAGAGGGAACCGTGCTTCTGTATAACCGGGCAGGAGAAGCCTGCCAGCTTATGGCAAAGGATGCGGAAGCGGGAAAACGGGCGCTGGCTGCCCTCACGGAAGCACCGGATGCCATTATTTCCCATGAACCCTTTATGGACGAGGTGCTGCGTGACTTTGTCTGCAAAGACGGGACAACCTACGAAATGTGCCCGCCCTGCGTGCAGATGTCCTATACGAGAAAAGAGCTTCTGCAGGCGCCCAAAAGCGATATACGCCTGCTTACGGAGGACTATGCGGAAATCATTGACGAAAACTATGATTTACTTTCCATAGACGGTATCCGGGAGCATCTGCGGGAAGGCAAGCTTTTCGGCATCTTTGAAGGAGAGGTACTGGCAGGCTTTGCCGGGGAACATTCCGACGGCAGCATGGGCATGCTGTTTGTATTTCCGAAATACCGCGGGAAAGGTTATGCCATGGAGCTGGAGCGTTTTCTCATAAACGAAACCGTAAAAAGAGGCGATACGCCGTACTGTCAGATTTTCTTTGATAACGAGGCATCCCTCAAATTACAGGAGAAGCTGTCCCTGTATGCGGCAAAAGGAAATATCCGCTGGTTTGTAAAGAAATAACTTGCAAAAATGCAGGTTCTATGGTAAAGTATGAATGTTGTGAAAATAGATGGTCCTCTGTTACGAAGTGTATTAAGAACATCCAGTAGAAAAGGAGTAAAGAAATGAACGAAATCATTAAGAGCATCGAAGCTGAACAGCTCAAAGAAACCGTTGACCAGTTTAACGTTGGTGATACCGTAAAAGTATACGGTAAAATCAAAGAAGGAAACCGTGAAAGAATTCAGATTTTCGAAGGCACTGTAGTAAAGAGACAGGGCGGAAGCAACCGTGAAACCTTCACTGTAAGAAAATCCTCCAACGGTATCGGCGTTGAGAAGACATGGCCGTTACATTCTCCTAACGTAGAGAAGATTGAAGTAGTCAGAAGAGGTAAAGTAAGACGTGCGAAACTGAACTACTTAAAGGGCCGCGTTGGTAAGAAGGCTAAGGTTAAAGAAATCGTTAAATAGTTTTTTACGAGGGACTTTCCGGAAAAGGAAAGTCCTTTTTTCTTTCTTGCCTTACTTTTCCCGAGGTAGTATAATAAAATTCTATAAGAAAAATAAAAAGGTTTCGTATGAGAAGAAGGAATAAAGGACTTAGTTTTTACAGAAAGAAAAAGAAAATCAGCGTCGGTACCGTAAGGGAGATTTTCGTCTATATCTTCGGTATCTGTGTGGCTGTTTTTTTAGCATTTATTTTGGTGTATTCCGTGGGGATGTCCGTCAGTGTCATCGGTGTTTCCATGGAGCCGGAGTTTACCAACGGACAAAAAGTACTGGTCAACCGTTATGCCTATCTTCTGACTTCCCCGAAGCAGAATGATGTGGTGGTATTTTTGCCGAACGGCAACAAAAATTCCCACTGTTACATCAAACGGGTGGTAGCCGTTCCGGGAGATACCGTGGAGATAAAGGACGGCAGACTGTATGTAAACAGCATCAAGGTGGTGGATGATTACGACAAAATGGCGGAAGCCGGCATTGCCCAGAACCCGCTTACCTTAGGAACGGACGAGTACTTTGTTTTAGGCGACAACCGCAATGCTTCCGAGGACAGCCGCTCGGCAAATATCGGCCCCGTAAAGGGAAAAGACATAATAGGAAAGGTTTGGTTTAAGAGATGAATTATCAGTGGTACCCCGGTCATATGACAAAAGCAAAACGTATGATGCAGGAAGATATCAAGCTGATTGATCTGATTATAGAAATTACGGATGCCCGGATTCCTTTATCCAGCAGAAATCCGGACATTGATGAGCTTGGAAAGAATAAATTCCGCCTGATTTTACTGAATAAATCCGATCTGGCGGACCCCGTGCAGAATAAAAAATGGACCGCTTTTTTTGAAGAAAAAGGCTATGCGGTACTGGAAATCAATGCCAAAACCGGAGCCGGCATGCGCTCCATCCAGGATACCATCCGAGCAGTCTGCAAGGAAAAAATAGAGCGCGACAAAAAGCGAGGTATTGTAAACCGTCCCATCCGCGCCATGGTGGTGGGCATTCCCAATGTCGGAAAGTCCACGTTTATCAACAGCTTTGCCAAAAAGGCATGTGCCAAGACCGGCAATAAGCCCGGTGTGACCAAGGGAAAGCAGTGGATTAAGGTCAATCCCACGCTGGAGCTTTTAGACACCCCCGGTATCCTCTGGCCGAAATTTGAAGACCAGTCCGTGGGCATGAAGCTGGCGTTTATCGGCTCCATCAACGATGAAATTCTTATCATGCAGGAAATGGCAGTGGATCTGCTCATGTTTTTAGGCAGGGAATACCCGAAGCTTTTAGAAGAGCGGTACGGCTTTACCTATGCGGAATTAACGGCAGGGAGTGAGGCAACGGAAAAGGGACAGGACGCGCATCCGGAGCTCACAGAAGAAAAGAATACCGCCATCGCCTGTCTGGCACAGATAGCCCGGGTGAGAAAATGCTTTGACAAGGGCGAAGCCCTAAACTACGACAAGGCGGCAGCGCTTCTTATCGATGATTTCAGAAGCGGCAGAATAGGCAGAATTACGTTGGAATATCCGGCAGAAGAAGGTAAACATGAATCGTAAATTTTTGAAGGAACTGTTCAGCACCGGACTGTATATTTTAGGTGTGTTGTTAATCACGTATGTGATTGTTACGTTTGTGGGACAGCGGACGGTGGTAAAGGGCGCTTCCATGGAGCCCACCCTGCACGGCTCGGACGACCGGGACGAAAGCAAGATCGGCGACAATTTAATCGTGGATAAATTAAGCTACCGTTTCCATGACCCGGAGCGCTTTGACATTATTGTCTTTCCTTACCAGTACGGCGGCGGAAAGGAATTTTACATCAAGCGTATCATCGGTCTGCCGGGAGAAACGGTGCAGATTGATGATGAGGGCAATATCTACATAAACGGCGAAATCCTGAAAGAGGGCTACGGAAAAGAGGTCATTCTGAATCCCGGTTCTGCGGCGGAGCCCATTACCCTTGGGGATGACGAATATTTTGTCATGGGAGACAACCGCAACAACAGTGCGGACAGCCGCGACCCGAGAGTCGGCAACGTGCACAGAAGCACCATTGTGGGCAAGGCATGGCTGCGTATCTGGCCGCTCAGCCGTTTCGGTATTCTGAAACACCGGTAAAGAACAGGTTTTGACAGAAAGTAAAAAAGGATGATTTGTTATGGAAGAAAAAATATCCGTTATTAAATCCCATTTTCAGGCAGCTTCTTTGGACAGGCTGCCTGAACTTATATCCGCCTATGAAGCGGATGAAAGAAGCGGCGTACAGAGCCTGATTGCCGCTGCCAATAAGAAGTTAGAGGCACTGGAAAAAGAAAAACAGCGCACGGAAAGCTTAAAGAAATTTGAAAAGGAATATGCCGCCTTCGGGTATCTCTGCGGCATAGACGAAGTGGGCAGAGGCCCTTTAGCCGGTCCCGTGGTGGCCGGTGCCGTTATTTTACCGAAGGACTGTGATATTTTATATCTAAACGATTCCAAGCAACTGTCCGAAAAAAAGAGAGAAGAGCTTTATGATGTGATTATGGAAAAGGCAGTTTCCGTGGGGCTGGGCTTTTCTTCTCCGGAGCGTATTGATGAAATCAACATTCTGCAGGCAACCTATGAGGCAATGCGGGAGGCGGTTTCCAAGCTTTCCGTGCAGCCGGATGTGCTGTTAAACGACGCGGTTACCATTCCGGGGCTGCCCATGAAACAGGTGCCCATTATCAAGGGCGACGCCAAGAGCGTTTCCATTGCGGCAGCCAGCATTGTGGCAAAGGTGACGAGGGACAGAATGATGGTGGAATACGACACGGTATTTCCGGAATACGGCTTTGCTTCCAACAAGGGATACGGCGCGGCGGCGCACATTGAAGCACTGAAAAAATACGGTCCCTGCCCCATACACAGAAGGAGCTTTATCACTCATTTTGTATAGAAACCGGTTCATATTTGTTTCCCATAGGAGGTACTCGTGAGACTTACGGATTTATTGCAGTCAACAATAAAGAGCAGCAGCCAGCAGGCGGCAGCCGCTACGGAAGCAACTTTTCCGAAAATGGTGAAAAGTCTGGTTCCCGGTACCACCATACAGGGAGAAATTATTGCCAAAAACGGCAATGAGGTGCAGATACGCATAGATAAAGACACGGTTTTGCAGGCAAGACTGGAGCAGGATGTCAATGTGGAGGAAGGACAGAATATCCGTTTTCAGGTAAAAAACAACGGAACAACCCTGACCTTAAGTCCCCTTCTTACCAACACGGCGCAGGCGGACAATGTTTATAAGGCGCTGCAGATGGCGGGACTTCCCATCAACGAAAGCACCGTTGCCATGACGGATGAGATGATGAAGCTGGGCATGAGCATCGACAGCCGTTCCCTGCAGAATATGTTCAAGGATGTGGTCACCCACACCGATGCCTCGGCAACGGATGTGGTTTTCTTACATAAAATGGATATGCCCCTTACCGAGAGTAATTTGCGGCAGATACAGAATTACACGGAACTGCAGCATGAAGTGGTAAAGGGCATGCAGGACGTGACGGATGCCCTGCAGGGGCTTATAAACGGCACGGGCGGAGCGGACGTTGCAGCCGGTGCGGATATTGCAGCCGGAGCAGACGTTGCAGCCGGTGCGGACGGGGTGGATGCGGATACCCTGACGCAGTATCAGAACCTGGTGAAAGAACTGATTTCCGACACCCTTATGGGGATGCTCCCGGACGGTGCCGGGGCAGCCGGTGACGAAACAGGCGGCAATCCTGCAGGCGGTATCATCGGAGCGGATTTAGCGGGAGAGGTGCCTGCAGGCGGCATATCAGGGGATGCTTTGGCAGCCGGCGTAAGCGGAGCGGACTTAGCGGGAGAAGCCCTTGCGGACGCCCCCATGTCTGGGAATGCCGCCCTCATAAAAGGGGTTCTTCAGGATGCGGCATTTTCGGAGCTCATAAACAGCGGTCTGTTTACGGAAGAAGAGGCTGCCGGTTTCTTAAAAGAAGCCGCAGGGCTCCTTACGGAAAAAGGCATAACCCTGTCCGAAAATACGACGCAGGAAATGATGAAGGCGCTTTTGGACATAACGGCAGGCAATACGCAGGAAGCGGAAAGTCTGCATAAACTGTTTTCCGGCAAGGTCTGGAAGAATTTACTGGAGGGCACCGTAAAGACGCAGTGGTCGCTTACGCCGGAAATGCTTCCCAAAGAGGGGGAAGTGGGCAAGGTCTATGAAAAAATCGTAAAGAGCCTGCATATCTTAAACGAAACCCTTCAGCAGAGCGGCGCACAGAACACAGCACTGCAGGAAAGCATCACGAATTTAAGTGAAAACATCGGTTTTATGAACCAGCTGAACCAGATGTATACCTACGTGCAGCTTCCCCTGAAAATGCAGAACGGTGAAAAAAACGGAGAGCTGTATGTGTTTACCAATAAGCGCAGTCTGGCGGAAAAGGACGGAGAGGTCAGCGCCCTGCTGCATCTTACCATGGAGCATCTGGGACCGCTGGATGTGTATGTCAAAATGAACCAGGGAAAGGTCAGCACGGAATTTACCGTGGAAAAAGAGGAAACCCTGCTTTTCTTAGAAAAGAACATGTCCATTCTGACGGACAGGCTGCAAAAAAGAGGCTATGACATTTCCTGTAAGATGAAGGTAAAGGACGAAGCGGGAGAGCCGGAAAACCCGGTGGAAAGACTGCTTACGGAAAAGCAGAACGGAGTAGTGTCTGCGCATGCACAGTATGCCTTTGACGTAAGGGCGTAAGTCCGGTAACGGCGGAAAATGCGGTATGACAGAAAAGTCTGAGGTGGATGATGGAAGAAAAGAAAAAAATCAAACAGGCAATCGCTCTGGAATATGACCCTCATGAGGACGCCCCCAGGGTCATTGCTTCCGGCAGGGGAGCCGTGGCGGAACGGATTATCGAAAAGGCAAAAGAAGAGGCGGTTCCGGTCCATCGGGACGACAAGCTGGCGGACACCTTATCCCGGCTGGAAATCGGCGAAATGATACCGCCGGAGCTCTACGAAGTAGTGGCAGAAATCTTAGTGTTTGTGGATGCCATGGATAAAATTAAAGGAAAGATGTAAAGCGGTTGACAAAAGTCCGTGTCATGATATAATTCGGTTAGCAAAAGCTAATTGACAGAACAGGAGATTTACAAATGACAATACATGAATATGGGACGGACAATCAGCAGGTCATTGTACTGGTGCACCCTTCGGTGGTTATGTGGGATTTCTTTGAATATTTGATACCGCTTCTTAAAGAGGAGTATCACCTCATTGTCCCCGCACTTCCCGGCTATGACGAAGAAAATCCGAAGGAGGATTTTACAAGTGTGGAGGAAATTGCAGACGAACTGGCAAAATGGCTGACGGAGCATAAGATAAATACGGTGGATATTCTTTATGGCTGTTCTATGGGCGGAGCGGTGGTATTAAAAATGCTGGCGGAGCAGAAAATCCATGTCCGCCATACGGTCTGTGACGGAGGCATTACTCCGTATCAGCTTCCGTGGCTGGTGACCCGACTGATTGCCGTGAAAGATTTCTTAATGATTTCCATGGGAAAAATCGGAGGACTGAAACTTCTAGAAAAAGCGTTTGCCACGGATGAATACAGCAAGGAAGATTTGCAGTATATTTCCAAAGTGCTCCATTTTATAAGCTATAAAACCATCTGGCGGACCTTTGAGTCTTGCAACAATTACAAAATGCCAGCGGGGAACATTGCTTATCAGGGGAAGCTTCAGTACTGGTATGGAGAAAAGGAAGCAGGCGAGCGGAAAGCGGACCTTAAGTATGTGAAGGAGCATTTTCCGCATACGGAAATTATAAAGTTTGACAATTTAGGACACGGAGGACTGGTAACGCTGTATCCGGAAAAAATGGCGGACAGATTAAAGGATATTCTGCATTCGTAACCATGACGGGAAAGTCGTATTAAGACTTTCCCGTCTTTTTTGTTGTGTAAAAAAACGTTTTTACCCATAACGGCGCCCTCCTTAAGAAATAAATAAGAATTCTCTAAGAAATTCCTCGGAAAGGCTTAAAAGCAAATAAACATTTAACCGTTAAGATGGAAAAAAAGAAAAAGAGAAAAAGAGAAGAGGGTTTGCTTATGAGAAGAATTTTAGTGATTTTCGGTGGGTGTTCCACGGAGTATGATGTGTCGCTGCAGTCGGCGGCAGCCGTGGCGGAGGCAATAGATGTAAGCCGTTATGAGGTGCTGTATCTGGGTATCAGCCGGGAAGGAGAGGCATATTATTATACCGGCGATGCGGAAGCCATACGCAACGGAAGCTGGCAGAAGCAGGCGCTTCCCGCCACTGTTTCCATGAGCAGGGGCGAACCGGTTCTCTGGATAGAGGACGGCAGGCAGCTTCGGAAGGTCTATTTTGATATGGCATTTCCCGTTATGCACGGAAAGAACGGAGAGGACGGCACCCTGCAGGGACTCTGCGAAATGGCGGATATTCCCGTTGTGGGCTGCGGCATGGAAAGCTCCTGTATCGGTATGGACAAACAGCTTGCCCACACACTGGCAAAGCTGGCGGGCGTGAAAGTCCCGGAAAGCGTGGTGCTGCAAAGCCCTGCGGAATACGCACAGAATCAGGAAGACATACAGGCGCTGGGACTGCCGGTTTATGTGAAGCCGGTAAGGGCGGGCTCCTCCTTCGGCATTACCAGGGTAGTGAAAAAAGAAGACATGGAGCAGGCAGTAAAGGAAGCCTTCCGGCACGACGGGGAGGTCATCATAGAAGAAGAGATAAGCGGCTTTGAAGTGGGCTGCGCCGTAATGGGAAACGAAGAGCTTACATTAGGCAGAGTGTACGAAATAGAACTACAAAAGTCGGAGGGCGACAGCTTCTTTGACTATGAAGAAAAATATACCTTAAAAACCTCCGTTATCCATATGCCGGCAAGAATTTCCGCAGAGGAGGAAGCACGCATCAGGGAAGCAGCCGTAAAAATCTACCGGGCTCTGCACTGCCGGGATTTTACGAGAGTGGACCTGTTCTATACGGACAAAAAAGAGATTGTATTTAACGAAGTGAATACCATTCCGGGCTTTACCTCCCACAGCCGTTTCCCCAATATGATGAAGGGCATCGGCAGTGACTTCGCACAGACGGTCAACGGGATAATAGGCGCAGCGGAAAAGCGGACAGAGGATGTAAAGGATGCGGCAAAACATGGACAGCACAACGGTTAAAACGGAAAGAAGAGAGGAAAACAGAGAGAGCAGGATAGAAAGCAGAGGAAGAGAAGTGGAAAACGGAGGGAGCAGGATAGAAAGCTGGGATGCCTTCAAGTGGCTGGCGGCATTTTTGGTGGTTGCCGTTCACACCTCGCCTTTGGAGAGCATCTGGCCTTACGGGGATTTTTTGCTTACGAGAATTGCTGCCAGACTGGCGGTGCCGTTCTTTTTCATGCTGACGGGTTACTTTACCGTACAGGTGAGAAAGACGGAAAAAAAGCTGCTTCTTTTGTATCTGGGAGTGACCTGCCTGTACCTGCCGGTGCAGATATACAAGTACATGGGCGGCGAAACGTTTACCGCGGGGAGGATACTAAAGGATATTTTCTTTGACGGCACCTTTTATCACCTGTGGTATCTGCCGGCATGCATGCTGGGACTGGCTTTGATGACACTTCTCTTAAAATACGGGAAAGAAAAAGCCGTAGCCATCAGCATTCTCTTGTATGTCATCGGGCTTTTGGGCGACAGCTACTTCGGACTGGTGCGGTTAAGTCCTGTTTTATCCAAAGTATACGACGGCATGTTTACCTGCTTTTCCTACACGAGAAACGGCATCTTCATGGCGCCTCTGTTTCTGCTTTTGGGCAGACTTTTCAGAGAACAGGAAAAGAAAGGGAAGCAGAATAAGAATAAGGAAAAGGAGCTTATCCTGTTTTTGTGCAGCTTTGTTCTGATGATACAGGAGGCACTGCTTTTACATAACACGGACTGGCAGAAGCACGACTCCATGTATCTGTTCCTGCCGCTTTGCAGCTACCATCTGTTTGCCTTTCTTCGGTGCGTAAACGAGAGAGATTTACCTTCGGAAAGAAGCGGAAAGCGGGCGGACAGTCTGTGGCTGAAAGGCCCCATGTATATTTATTTTCTGCACCCTCTTGTCATTATTCTGGTGAGGGGATGTGCAAAGGTTATAAATATGCCGGCGCTGGTGGAGTGCAGTCCGCTGTACTATCTGTGTGTCTGTGCGGGCAGCTTCTGTGCAACGGCGTTTCTCTGTCTGTTACAGGACATGGTAAAAAGGAAACGGAAAACAGCAAGAACGGAGAATACACATGAGAAATGAGGAAAAACCCGGCAGGGCATGGCTGGAAATCGATACCGGTAGAATAAGGGAAAATTACCGGAGCCTGTGTGCGTCTGCACCTAAGGGCTGTGACATTATGGCGGTGGTAAAAGCGGATGCCTACGGACACGGAGCCGGAAGGGTGGCAAAGCTTTTACAGGAAGAAGGCTGCCGGTACTATGCCGTTGCCACGCTGGAGGAAGCTATAGGCTTACGTTCGGCGGGAATTTTAGGCGACATACTGATTTTGGGATATACCATGCCACGGGATGCTTTTCTTCTGCAGCACTATGACCTGATACAGACGATTGTGGATGAGAAACACGGACAGGAACTGGCAAAGAGCGGAAGCACGGTAAGGGCGCACCTGGCGGTGGACACCGGTATGAACAGACTGGGAATTCCGGCAAAGGAGGAAGAAACCATCCTAAGGCTCTTAAAGCTGCCGGGTATCCGGATAGAGGGCATTTATTCCCATATGAGTGTGGCGGACAGCCAGCAGAAGGAGGACATTGCTTTTACCAACGGACAGATAGCCGAATTTACCGGCTTAAAGAAGCGGCTTGGCCGGATGGGTTACGGGCACCTGTATTATCATTGCCAGAGCAGCTACGGCTTTCTGTATTATCCGGTGCCGGGCATGCGGTTTGCCAGGGTGGGGATTGCCTTGTACGGCTGCACCAGCAATTCGGCGGAGGAAAGCTACCCGGTTGCCTTAAAACCCGCCCTTTCCCTAAAGGCGCGCATCAGCTGCGTGCGGATGGTGGCGCCGGGAGAATTTGTTTCCTACGGCAGAACCTATAAGGCGGTGGAAGACCGTAAAATCGCGGCGGTTACCATGGGCTATGCGGACGGGCTGCCGAGAAATCTGTCGGGACAGGGGTATGCGTTTATAAAGGGCAGAAAAGCGCCCATCATCGGCAGAATATGCATGGACCAGCTCATGCTGGATGTCACGGGGGTGGCGCATGTGCAGGAAGGGGATATTGTGACCTTTATAGGAAGGGAGGGGGAAAACAGCATACTGGCAGTGGAGATTGCGGAGCTTGCCGGAACCATTACCAACGAACTGGTGAGCCGTTTAGGAAGCCGTCTTACAAAAATTTACATCGGGTGAGACTTTTCTTTTTCCGGCAAATATACTATGATAGAACAAGAAGGATGTCCTGTGCGGAAAGGACTTATTTATGAAGAACACAACAGGACAAGGAAACACAGACAAACGACCGGAGCAGAACGGCAGAAACAGCCAACCGGTGCAGAGAAACGCAAACAAGCGCATGATAGGTACGTGTGCGGAGGAACGGGCAGCCGTATTTTTACAGGCGCGGGGAATGCAGATTTTAGTGCGTAATTACCGGTGCAGGCAGGGAGAAATCGACCTGATAGCCCGGGACGGCAGATATCTTGTTTTTGTGGAAGTAAAATACCGCAGCTCTGCCTGCTGTGCGGACCCGCTATCTGCGGTGAACAGGGCAAAACAGAGGAAAATCTGCCGGGTGGCGGACTATTTCCGGTTTACGCAGAAGGTGCCGGATGACGTTCCTGTGCGCTATGATGTGATTGGCATTCTGGGAGAAAAAACAGCATGGATACCCGATGCCTTTCCCCATCAGTCGGGGACTTAAAAAAAGAAAAGCAGAGGATTTAACATGATTTTCTGGAAAAGAAAAAACAGGGCGGAAGGAAAGGGAATGGTAAGCAGGGAAGCCGGAGAGCTTTGTTACCTTACCTTTCCCGCCCTTACCGAAACCGGTCTGGTGGAGCATCTGTTCTCCACCAGAATGGGAGGCGTAAGCAAGGGCATTTTTGCCACCATGAATTTAAGCTTCACCAGAGGCGACGAAGAGGCAGCCGTGCAGGAAAACTTCCGGCGGATTGCCAAGGTCATGCACGGAAAGAAAGAGGATTTTGTCTGCTCCGACCAGACCCATACGGTAAATATCCGGAAGGTAACGAAGGAAGATAAAGGAAAAGGCGTTTTAAGAGAGAAGGACTACCGGGATATAGACGGTCTGGTGACGGACGAGCCGGGGATTATTTTAAGCTGCTTTTTTGCGGACTGCGTGCCGCTTTATTTCCTGGATACGAAAAAGAAGGTCATCGGTCTTGCCCATTCCGGATGGAGGGGCACCGTAAACCGCATGGGACGGGAAATGACAGCCTTTATGGAAAAGGAATACGGCTGCCGGAAAGAGGATATGATAGCGGCTGTGGGGCCGTCCATCTGTGCGGACTGCTATGAGGTCTCGGAGGATGTGGCGGATGCCTTCCGGCGGGAGTTCGGAGAGGACGTGTTAAGCGCCGGCAGGGAAGAAGGAAAATACCAGCTTGATTTATGGCGGGCAAATGAGAAGGTGCTTTTGGATGCAGGGCTTACCGGAGCGCAGATTTCCGTAACGGATATCTGCACCTGCTGCAATGAAGATAAACTGTTTTCCCATCGGGCAAGCAAAGGAAAGAGAGGAAACCTGGGAGCTTTCTTAAGTCTCAGAGAATAAGAAAATGGCGAATATTTTAATTTGTGACGACGACAAGGAAATTGTAGATGCGATTGAGATTTATCTGAAAAACGAAGGCTATAAAGTGTATAAGGCATATGACGGGGAGGAAGCCATCCGTATCTTAAAAGCGGAGGATATCCAGCTTTTAATCATGGATGTGATGATGCCGAAGCTGGACGGCATCCATGCCACCTTAAAAATCCGGGAGTACAGCAGCATTCCCATTATCATGCTTTCGGCAAAGACGGAGGATACGGACAAAATTCTGGGGCTGAATGTAGGCGCCGACGATTACGTGTCCAAGCCCTTTAACCCGCTGGAGCTGATTGCCCGTGTGAAGTCCAACCTTCGCCGCTATACCAAGCTTGGCAATATGAGCGCGCCGGAAGAAAGCAACGTGTACCGCATCGGCGGCTTATGCATGGATGACGATACCAAGGAGGTTACGGTGGACGGCGAGCCGGTGCGGCTTACCCCCATCGAATACAGCATCCTGCTTCTTTTGGTGAAAAATCCGGGCAGAGTCTATTCCATTGACCAGATTTATGAGAATATCTGGAACGAGGCGGCTATCGGTGCGGACAATACGGTGGCGGTGCATATCCGGCATATTCGGGAGAAAATTGAAATCAACCCCAAGGAGCCGAAGTATCTGAAGGTGGTATGGGGTGTCGGTTATAAGGTGGAAAAACAAAATTAATGAAGAATGAAAAGAAACCCATGAGAAACAAAAGATTTTTACTGCACATCCTGCAGCAGATTGCCGCCTTCGGCATGGTATCGGGCGTGGCGTTTTTAGTATTGTTTTCCTTTGTCATGGATGACTCTGTGACAAGACGTTTTGATATTTTTTCCGAGGAGAAACGCTTCGAGGATACGGATGTATTTGACGAGATGCTGGTAAACTCCTTATACAGCATCATCCGTTACAATGTGGCAAAAAGCCAGATGGAGGAGGGCGGACGCTTTGACGGCTCCAAGGAGATTGACATTGTGGCATTTGCCAACCGTAAAAACGGGGAAATGCCGAACAGCGGCGTCCGTTATAAACTGGAGGATCTGCTGAAGTGGAACCAGTACGGCACAGCATCCGTCCTTGAGGATTATACCCTGACCCAGTTTCTGGACAAATACGACGACAACCAGCCCTTTTATAACGGAACTTTGACGGAATCGCAGAAAAATGCGCTCCGCTCCAAATTCATGGAAGAGATATATGTGCCGGAGGACCGCGTCTATTATGAGGAAACAGGAACGGATGCGGAGGTGGAAGAGCAGCCACAGACGAATGTAGAGGTGTTAAACGGTGCATTGGTCGGACTTCAGGTGACGGAGGCGGTGCCCGATGAAGCGGACGCAGACGAAAATACAACGGAAAGCGAATACCTGAACGGCTATCAGGGAGATGCCCTGTTTGAAGCCCTGCTGCAGGGCAACAGCAAGCTTTTTACGAGTGAACCCTACGGCTGGTACCGTTCTCTTCAGGAACAGGTGCAGGCGCTGGCGGTCAACGTGATGAATTATGGGGATGCCATAGCGGGAATTTATATTGATACGTCTTCCAATACCGTGCATGTGCTGATTCCTGTTCTGAAGGAGCGTTATAAGACGGTGGACGGATTTTCTCTGGAAGACTATGCGGACAACCTGTCCGAGTATGAGACATACCGCTACTGCTTAGAGCAGTCAATATCGGATTTAGGCTACAATTACCGGGAATATCTGCACCTAAAGGATGCGTTCGGTAACGGAAACACAAACATCCAGTTTTATTTCCGCATGGTGATGCTGGGCGATAAGGTAGAAGTATCCAATCTGACAAAGGAAATCTCCCTGGATGATATGGACGATTACTTCAAGACAAACTGCGGCAGGTATGTCATTTATAAGCCACAGAATATTACCTTGGACACCAATACCCATATTCTGACCGTGGAGGAGATGTTTGAAGCTTTCAGCTCCTACGAGTATGCATACCCTGATACGGCGAAAATGTGGATTGGCGTGGATACCACCTATCCGGTGGAGGACGACTTCAAGATGGCATCGGAAACCTACGACACGTTCCTGAAATACCGGATGTTTTTTGTGGTACTGGCGGCAGCTTCCGCATTATGTTACGGCATTCTGTTCCTTTATCTGAGTGTAGTGGCGGGGAGAATAAGGGACAGGGAAGGAAACGTGACCGTCCGTCTGTCCTGGATTGACCAGATTCCCACGGAAATCTACCTGTTGTTCTGGGTGCTTGTAATGGCGGGTATTTATGTAATGATACTTGCTGCGGAGGTGGGCCGGTACAACGCGTCTTATGTAGCACAGTACCGGGAACAGGTGATATATGCGCTTGCGGTAACCGGAACCGTCATCAGCAGCTTACTGTGTGCCCTGTGGTACAGCTTTATCCGCAGATGCAAAAAGGGAAATATCTGGAAGGGCAGTCTGCTTTTCCTTTTCTTTGATAAAGTGGTAAAACGGATCTTCGGAGGTATCAAAAACATAGCGCTCCATATCTATGACAATGCAGGAAATCTGGCGCGGGCGCTGTTTCTGTTCGGCGGCATTATGGCATATAATTTCCTGGCAGGTATCATTCTTTCCCGGACAAGGAATGATGGGGTTTTTGTCCTTAGGTTTATCATCTTTGTGCTGGTGCCGGATGCACTTGCCGTGTACGGCTGCTATTACAACCGCAACAAGAAAAAAGAACTGATTGAAGGTATCCGTGAAATCAGTGAGGGTAACTTAAATTACCAGATCGATACCCGGAAGCTGCATGGGGAAAATTTAGATATTGCACAGGCAATCAACAGCATCAGTGAAAGCATCAATGCTGCGGTGGCAACCTCCATGAAGGACGAAAAGCTGAAGGCAGACCTGATTACCAATGTTTCCCACGACATCAAAACGCCTCTGACATCCATTATCAATTACGTGGATTTATTAAAACGGGAAAATATCGAAACACAGCCGGTCAAGGGGTATATCGAAGTCCTGGACCAGAAATCCCAGAGACTGAAGCATTTGACGGAGGATCTGGTGGAAGCCTCCAAGATTTCCTCCGGCAATATTGTGCTGCATATGGAAAAAATCGATCTGATTGAACTGCTGCACCAGACGGTGGCGGAGTTTTCCGATAAGTTAGAGGAAAGAAGGCTTACCATTGTGGACGGCTTTTCCGGGGAGCCCGTGTATATCAAAGCCGACGGCAGACGCATTTACCGGGTGGTGGAAAACCTGTTCGGCAATATCTGCAAGTATGCCATGCCGGAAACCAGAGTCTATCTTGACAGGGAATTGACAGAAGACGGCAAATATGTGATACTTTGTCTGAAAAATATTTCTGCACAGCCCATGAACATCCGGGCGGAAGAGCTTACCGAGCGTTTTATCAGAGGGGATGTTTCCCGAAGCACGGAAGGAAGCGGACTGGGACTTTCCATTGCGAAAAATCTGACGGAGCTGCAGAACGGTAAATTTAACATTTATCTGGACGGGGATTTGTTTAAGATAACCTTAAAATTTCCTGTTTATGAGGAAGAAAAGGAATAATAATGGACATTACAGTATCGGAATTAAAACAGCTGGCACAGGGTACCTATGAAATTATTGATATCCGGAACGAAGAGGAGATAGCACACGGCGCCATGCCGGGTGCTATCTTACTGCAGCCGGAGGAAATTTTAACAAGCGATAAGATAGACAGAAGCAAAAAACTTGTCATCTGCTGCCAGAGAGGAAAGCTTAGCCGGGACGTGGCGGACATGCTTACGGAACAGGGACTGGATGCGGTGAACCTTTCCGGCGGTTATATTGACTGGCTGCTTACGGACATCAAGGAAACGGCGGCTGCCGACAAGGCAAAGGAAGTGGAAACGAGCATCCGCAAGAAATTTCACAAGAAAATCTGGTGCCAGTTTACGAAGGCGGTGCGCACATACGAACTGGTAAAGCCCGGGGATAAAATTGCAGTCTGTATTTCCGGCGGCAAGGATTCCATGCTCATGGCAAAGCTGTTCCAGGAGCTGAAGCTGCACAACAAATTTCCCTTTGAAGTAAAATTTTTAGTGATGGACCCGGGATACAGCCCGGCAAACCGCAAGGTGATAGAAGAGAATGCCAAAATTTTAAACATTCCCATTACGATTTTCGAGTCGGATATCTTTGACTCCGTATACAACGTGGAGAAATCCCCCTGTTATCTGTGCGCCCGGATGCGCAGAGGCCATCTGTACAGCTTCGCAAGGGAGCTTGGCTGCAACAAAATCGCACTCGGCCACCACTATGACGATGTCATTGAAACCATTCTCATGGGTATGCTGTATGGAGCGCAGGTACAAACCATGATGCCAAAGCTGCACAGCACGAATTTTGAGGGAATGGAACTGATCCGCCCCCTGTATCTGGTGCGGGAGGACGACATCAAGGCGTGGAGGGACTACAACGGTCTGCATTTCATCCAGTGCGCCTGCAAATTCACGGATACCTGTACGACCTGCAACAACGAGGAAAACCGTTCCAAGAGAGTGGAGATTAAAGAACTGATTAAGACGCTTAAGAAAACTAATCCGTTTGTGGAGGGCAATATCTTCAAGAGTGTGGAAAATGTGAATTTAGACACGGTTGTCTGTTACAAACAAAAAGGAGTCAGACATCATTTTTTAGATGAGTATGACTCCCTTCGGAACGAAAATAAAAACGAAAATTAAATCTTATTGTATTCTTCCAGTACCGCATGCATTTTTTCGGTGGTTGCCATGGCGTTTGACAAAGAAACGTCGTGGTTCATGAAATCGATGATGGATGCGGTAAATTTACTCATATCGGCTTCTACAAAGTAAGGCTTTGTGGAAATCTCGGGGGGCAGGTAGGTAAGGTTGGTGGTAATGACCTTATCGAAGTAGCCCTTTTCGTAAGCTTCGTCAAATGCTTTCAGTCCATTGGTAAACAGACCGAAGGTGCAGCAGATGAATACGCGTCTTGCATGCATTTCCTTTAACTGTCTGGATGTGTCCAGCATACTTTCACCGGAGGAAATCATATCGTCGATGATGATGACATCCTTTCCCTCGATGTTGTCGCCTAAGAATTCATGGGCTACAATGGGATTCTTGCCGTTTACCACGGTGGAGTAGTCGCGGCGTTTGTAGAACATACCGGTATCCACACCTAAAACGGTGGCAAAATAAATGGCACGGTCCAGAGCACCTTCATCGGGGCTTATGACAATCAGATGCTCCTTGTCCACGACGAGGTCGTTTTCTGCGGCGAGCAGGGCACGGATGAACTGGTAGGGCGGGGTGAAGTTGTCGAAGCCGCACAGAGGAGTGGCATTCTGCACACGGGGATCGTGGGCGTCAAAGGTAACAAAATTGGAAATGCCCATGGAATACAACTCGTCCAGTGCAAACGCACAGTCCAAGGATTCGCGACCGCTTCTGCGGTGCTGTCTGCCTTCATACAGGAAGGGCATGATGACGTTGATACGGTGAGCCTTGCCGTTGCAGGCAGCAATCACACGCTTTAAATCCTGATAATGGTCGTCGGGAGACATATGATTGGTATAACCGTTTACGTTGTAAGTGATGCTGTGGTTGCAGACATCCGTAATGATAAACAAATCCTTACCGCGGATGGATTCGTGGAAAACAGCCTTGCTTTCACCGGTTCCGAAACGGGGACATTCTACATTGGTCAAATAGCTGCTTTCGATATAGCCGTGAAAAGCAGGGTCACTTTTTACTTTGTCGTTATTGATGGTTCTGCGAAAAGCAACCAGGTAATCGTTTACTTTTCGTGCAAATTTTTCTGCGGAAGGCAAAGCCACGATCTTAAGAGGCGCTACGGGCATTGCATTTTCCAATTCGTGTGTATTAGCCATGATTTCCTCCGAAACTACAAATTTTACACTTTATTTATAGCATTCATAGGGTGACACGTCAAGGAATTTATAGTATTATGGAAGGGTGTAGGGGGACAGGACCGCAGGTATATCCTGTCGGCTACGAAAGGAAAAATCGGTTTTATGAACAAAAACAAAGGTCATATAATCAAGAACGTCAAACCGGGCAGCATCGCGGAAGAGATGGGACTGGAGCCCGGCGACAAAATTATGGCAGTGGACGGCACGGTCATTGAGGATGTTTTTGATTTTGAATTTCTGATACAGGATACCTATATAGAGGTGGACGTGGAGACAAAGGACGGAGAGGAGTGCCGTCTGGAAATCGAAAAGGATTTTGATGAGGATCTGGGCATCGAATTTGAAAACGGTCTGATGAGCGAATACCGTCACTGTCACAACAAATGCATTTTCTGCTTTATCGATCAGATGCCGAAGGGTATGCGGGAAAATCTGTACTTTAAGGACGATGACTCAAGACTTTCGTTCCTGCAGGGCAATTACATTACTCTGACCAACATGTCCGAGCACGACATCGACAGGATTATCCGTTACCATTTAGCCCCCATCAACATTTCCATCCAGACCATGAACCCCGAGCTTCGCTGCATGATGCTGCACAACCGCTTTGCGGGAGAAGCCTTAAAAAAATTAGACAGGCTTTACGAAGCGGGCATTGAAATGAACGGACAGATTGTACTCTGCAAGGGAGTAAACGACGGGGACGAGCTGGATTTCAGCATAAGGGAAATGGCAAAATATCTTCCTTATTTAGAGAGTGTTTCCGTGGTGCCGGTGGGACTTTCCAAATACCGTGACGGTCTTTATCCGCTGCAGCCCTTCAATAAAGAGGATGCCGGCAAAGTCATAGACCTGATAGAAAGCTGGCAGAAAAAGCTGTATCCGAAGTTCGGAGTGCATTTTATCCATGCCAGTGACGAATGGTACATTTTAGCGGAACGCCCCATGCCGGAGGAGGAGCGGTACGACGGGTATCTGCAGCTCGAAAACGGCGTGGGCATGGTACGGCTTTTCCTGAATGAGTTCCATGATTATATGGAAGAATTAAAAAAAGAAAGGAAGCTGCCGGACGACAGCTTTACCGGAAAGATATCCCTTGTTACCGCCAGACTGATGTATTCCTACATCGTGAAAATGGCAAAGGAAGTGGAAGAGGCATTCCCGGGACTTACCATTCAGGTATTCTGCATCCGCAACGATTTCTTCGGGGAAAACATTACCGTGACGGGACTTCTCACGGGACAGGATATCTTAAACCAGTTAAAAGGAAAGGATTTGGGCGATCTGGTGCTTCTGCCGGAAAACGTCATGCGTCTGGAGGAGGAGTTATTCTTAGATGATATGAAGCTTTCCGAGCTGACAAATGCTTTACAAGTGCCGGTAGATATTGTAAAATCAAGTGGTTGTGAGTTTGTAAAAAGCATTCTTTCCGGAGCAAGGAGGAAGACAGATGAGTGATAGAAAAAGAAAACCCATTGTAGCCGTGGTAGGACGCCCCAACGTAGGAAAGTCCACACTCTTTAATGCGCTGGCGGGCGAAAAAATCTCCATCGTAAAAGATACCCCGGGTATTACAAGGGACCGTATTTATACAGATATCACATGGCTGGATCATGTGTTCACCATGGTTGATACCGGCGGTATCGAGCCGGACAGCAAGGACATCATCCTGTCCCAGATGAGGGAGCAGGCACAGATGGCGATTGACACGGCGGATGTCATTATCTTTATGGTGGATGTGAAGCAGGGACTTGTGGATGCGGACGCCAAGGTGGCAGACATGCTGAGACGTTCCCATAAGCCGGTGGTTCTGGTGGTAAACAAGGTGGACAGCTTTGCCAAGTACGGCAATGATGTCTATGAATTCTATAATTTAGGCATCGGAGAGCCTTACCCCATTTCCTCCGTCAACAAGTTAGGACTGGGCGAAATGCTGGACAAGGTAATTTCCCATTTCCCGGACGAAGCGGACGGCACGGAAGAAGACGACCGTATCCGTGTGGCGATTGTCGGAAAGCCCAATGTGGGTAAATCCTCCATTATCAACCGGATGCTCGGCGAAAACCGTCTGATTGTTTCCGATATTGCCGGCACCACCCGTGATGCCGTGGATACGGATGTGACCTTTAACGGCAGGGAATATGTGTTTATCGATACGGCGGGTCTGCGCCGCAAGAATAAAATCAAAGAGGACCTGGAGCATTACATGATTGTGCGTACGGTGGGCGCCGTAGAGCGTGCGGATGTAGTTATCCTGGTCATTGATGCGGTGGAAGGCGTGACCGAACAGGATGCCAAGATTGCCGGCATTGCCCATGAAAGAGGCAAAGCGATCATCATTGCCGTCAACAAGTGGGATGCCGTGGAAAAGGACGACAAGACCATTTACCGTTTTACGGAAAAGGTCAGAAATACCCTTTCCTTTATGCAGTATGCGGAAATCGTGTTCATTTCCGCAAAGACCGGGCAGAGACTTCCCAAGCTGTTTGAAACCATAGATATGGTAAGCGAAAACCACGCCATGAGAGTGCAGACCGGTGTGTTAAACGAAATCATGACGCAGGCCGTTGCCATGCAGCAGCCGCCTACGGACAAGGGAAAGCGTTTAAAGCTTTACTACATCACCCAGGCATCGGTAAAGCCGCCCACTTTTGTCATTTTCGTAAACGACAAGGAGCTGATGCATTTCTCTTATACCCGTTACATTGAAAATCAGATCAGACAGACCTTCGGATTTAAGGGAACACCGCTTCGTTTTATTATACGTGAGAGAAAGGCTAAGGAACAATGATAGCAGAAAGAATTATTTGTCTTGTCATCGGTTATGTATTCGGATTATTCCAGACGGCGTTTTTTTATGGAAAAGCGCACGGTATCGACATCAGGGAGCACGGCAGCGGCAACTCCGGTACCACCAATGCCTTACGGGTGCTGGGCACCAAAGCGGGGCTCATTGTATTTGCCGGTGACTGCTTAAAATGTATGGCGGCTATTTTCCTGACCAAATTATTATTCGGAAAGAGCCATCCCGATTTTGTATACCTGTTTGCCCTCTATACCGGAGCCGGAGTGATTTTAGGACATAACTATCCCTTTTATATGCATTTTAAGGGAGGAAAGGGCATTGCGGCAACGGCAGGGCTGGTGCTTTCCTTCCATCCGTATTTCATACCCACCGGCATTATCCTGTTTTTCGGCACCTTTCTTACCACCCATTATGTTTCGTTAGGCTCCCTGCTTGTGTATGCGGGCTTTATGATCCAGATGGTGGTTTCCGGACAGCTCGGTGTGTTCGGTGCAGGCGTCAGCCGGGCGACCCTCATTGAAATGTATATCATTACCGCCTTTTTAACGGCAATGGCATACTGGAAGCACAGACAGAATATCGTTAGACTGGCAAAAGGAACGGAGAGAAAGACCTATCTGTTCAAAAAAAACAAGGACGAATAAGGGGATAGAGTTTCCCGTAGGAAAAGAAACGGAGGCTGTTATGGCAAAAATCAGTATTTTGGGCGGCGGAAGCTGGGGCATTGCCCTTTCCGTACATCTGCATAAATTAGGACATGAAATTACCGTCTGGTCCAAGGTGCCGGCGGAAATCGAAATGTTAAAACAGAATCATGAGCATAAAATGCTGCCGGGCATCAGGCTGCCGGAGGACATGATTTTTACAACGGACGATAAGGAAGCCGTGACGGGCAAGGATGTGCTGGTTATGGCGGTGGCAAGCGCCTACACCAGGGCAACGGCAAAGGAGTTATCCCCTCTGATTGCGCCGGGACAGATTATCGTCAATGTGGCAAAGGGCGTGGAGGATCACACCTATATGACTCTGTCGGAAATTATCGAACAGGAAATCCCGCAGGCAGAGGTAGCGGTTCTTTCCGGGCCTTCCCATGCGGAGGAGGTAAGCCGCGGCATTCCGACCACCATCGTAGTGGGAGCGAAGAAGCGTAAAACGGCAGAATATTTACAGAATATCTTCATCAGTGATGTGTTCCGCGTGTATACCAGCCCCGACGTGCTGGGCATGGAGCTCGGCGGAGCCCTGAAAAATGTAGTGGCTCTGGCAGCCGGTATGGCGGACGGCCTGGGCTACGGGGACAATACCAAGGCAGCGCTTATCACGAGAGGTATTGCCGAGATTGCAAGACTGGGTACCGCCATGGGAGCCAAATTTGAAACCTTCTGCGGACTCACCGGTATCGGAGATCTGATTGTTACCTGCGCCTCCATGCATTCCCGCAACCGGAGAGCCGGTATTTTAATCGGTCAGGGCAAGAGCATGGAAGAAGCCATGGCAGAAGTAAAAATGGTAGTGGAGGGCGTGTATTCTGCCAAGGCTGCCATGGGACTGGCGGAAAAATATAACGTACAGCTTCCCATTATCGAACAGGTCAACAAGATTCTGTTTGAAGGAAAACCGGCTGCGGATGCGGTGAGGGATCTGATGCTCCGCGACAAGAAAATCGAAATCAGCGACGCAGGCTGGGACGAAGAATAAATATAGCCGTTCATAAAGAAGAAAACAAATAGGGAGTGGTCCGCAATGGACTGCTCCTTTCCTTTTGCTGGCTTTTTTGAAAAAAAGAGTGAGAACACACAGAAGAAATATATCCGTGATGCGATTACCCAAAGGAAAAAAGAAACTGGGTATAGGAAAGAAAAAATGATGCCAGTACCCAAAGGAAAAAAAGAAACTGGGTATAGGAAAGAAAAAATGATGCCAGTACCCAAAGGAAAAAGAGAAAATGGGTACAGAGAAGAAAAAAAGAAGCCAGTACCCAAAGAGAAACGAAAAACTGGGTATAGGAAAGAAAAAATGCAGTAGTCAACAAAAAGTAGACACATATTTTTAGTTTCTATACATCTCTTAGCTGGCATAGTACTCCTTATACTGTTTTGGGGTCAGATAATTCAGAGAGTATGCAGGACGTTCTTCATTGAAGAACTCGATGTATTTTGCCACATCACGTTCAATGTTTTCATTGCTCGTAACATGAAAATCATTAAATATTTCCGCTTTAATCCACCCGTTGATTGCCTCCATGGCTGCATTATCAGTTGGTGTACCGGCACGGGACATAGAATGAACTATGTGATACAAAGGCAGCAGATCGTTAAAACTTTTAGAAGCATAAACAGAGCCCTGATCGGTGTGTAGCACCATTTCGAGAGCCGGATATTTTTTCTTGATATCAATCAATCCGTCCAGCCCGCTGATATAAGTCATCCTGTCTCCCCTTCTGGTTGAAAGGGAATACGAAAGAATCTCATTGTTCCAAAGGTCCATGAACAATGTTAATTCGTAATAAATACCTTTTAGATAAAAAGCAGTCATATCGCTGACAACGCACTGCAATGGACCTGTAATATTTAATCCCGTCAGTAACAGATTGGGATAGATACGGTAAGGGTCTCCGGGCTTTTTGTATCTGTAATGTTTGGAAACACTTACAATCCCTGCTGATTTGCATATTTTGTGGGCATACTGGTCTGACATGACAAGACCGGTATCCAGACGTATTTTAGCATTTAACCAACGGTATCCATGAGAGGGATACTTAGAGTGGTACTCCTTAAACAGCATAAGATTTGCGGCAAAGGTTTTTAGGCGGTCAGAAGGCTGTTCTAAACGCTTTTTCCACTTGTAAAATCCACTTCGGTTTATACCAAGAACCCTGCACAAGTGTTTCACCGGAAACTGTGAGGACAGCTCCATTATGATTTCGTATTCCTGCTGTTTAAAGAAATGTATTCCCTGTTTGCACCAACCCCTTTCACTTCGTATCCTTTTTTTGCCCGCAGTTCATTTGCCTTGGCAAGAATAAGCTCATTGATCAGTTCTTCCTTTGACATTGCCATGTATGTTTCCATATCAGGGGAAGCAGATGATGATTGCAGCAAAAGGGATGAATCCTTCCTGCCGCCTGATTGCTTGAGGGGGATACCGTTTGCCTTTTTGTAATCTGTCATGTATTTGTGAGCACAGGATTCGCTGATACCATAGTGATCCATTGCTTCCTTATATGTGATTTCATGCAGATACATCTGGCGACCAATGTCCCTTTGTTGTTCTAAGTTGTATTTCATATGACACCTCCGTGACTCCCTTATTGTAGGTGTGGTTACTTTATGATTTGATGATACTCTTACTAAAAAGTATTGTCTACAATAATAGGGTTGGTGTCTACTTTTAGATTACCACTTCAAAATGATGCCAGTACCCAAAGAGAAATGAAAAACTGGGTATAGGAAAGAAAAAATGACGCCAGTACCCAAAGAGAAAAGAGAAACTGGGTACAGGAAAGAAAAAAAGACGCCAGTACCCAAAGGAAAAAGAGAAACTGGGTATAGGAAAGACAAAATCATACTTTTGGGTGATGTGCAAAAGAAGAAAATACGTTATGCTTAAAGTAAAAAAATGGGTGGATACCCGGCAAAAAAAGGAAAGGAAGGGAGAATTGTATGAAAAGAAAAGGAAAACGTATTGCAGCCATGCTTCTGGCAATCGGACTTATTCTGTCGGATATACCGGTGACTGCGTGGGCGGTTTCCCCGGAATATTTAACGGAAACCGAAGCGGCAACACCGGAAACCGAAGCAACAACAGCGCCTGCAACGGAATCTGCACCCGCAGCGGAAACTGTTTCCGAAGGGGATATCGTTGAGGAGCCGGCAAAGGAGATAACGCCGGTAAGAGCGGAGAATGCCCTGACAGGGCTTTACATCACGGAGAACGCAGAAAGCGGCGCAATATCCGTGGATGTCACAAAGGATGCAGAGGGCAACGGCTGGCGTTACGATGTGACTGCCGGTACGCTGACGTTGGAGGGCTATAATGGCGGCAGTATCGAATCGGTGGGCGATCTTACATTGCTGCTGTCCCAGCACAACCTGCTTACGGTGGAGGGAGAGGATGCCTACGGTCTACGGGTAGACGGAAATCTTCTGATCAACAAGACGGATTCCGATACCGGGGATACCCTGACCATATCCACAGGGGCGGATATTACAAGATATACGGGGCGTCTTATTAGCTCCGGCAACACGGTCATGGAAGGGGGAACCCTGAATCTCAGCACACTGGGGGCAGACTTGATGTCTCGTGCCGTAAACGGTAATTTTACCCTGCGCGGGGCGGCTAACCTGAAGACGGAGCTGACAGGAAATTTTAGCACTGAACATACACTGTATCTGGAAAGCAGCGGAACGACCGATATCCTGGCAGCAGAGGGAGATAATGGAATTCATGCTGTATCCTGGCTAGCGGTCAGTGGAAGCGGACCGGTCAGCATAGAGACGGTAAATACCAAGAAAAAAAGGGCAGCCATAGGATTTCTGAAGGAATATACAGGTACCTCCAGACTGACGGTGAAAGGGGGACCGGTGTCATTTGCCAGCTATGGCAACCAGACAAAAACCAATGAGGATATGTGCGTAACATCCCTTACAGACAACCGATTTATTGTCCGTGAGTGCAGTTTTGGATCGTTAAGCAGTTCGTGGCTCTGTGACCCGGAGGGAAATATCCTGACGGAGCTTACCATAGAAGCAAAGGAAACTCCTTTTACAATAACGGATACGCCTCTCCTGGATCTGCCGACTATGAAGGTGGGAACGGATTATCGTCATGAGGTAAGAGTCTATGACTGCCTGCACGGCTTTGAGGGTGGCTCAGGGACAGTTTCTTTTGCCCTGAAGGAAGGAAGCAGCCTGCCGGAGGGATTGACCCTGGATAGCAGGTACGGATTTTTTTATGGTACTCCCACTACGGTATGTCCCGCGGGCAAGGTGGTTGTGGTGGCAACCAAGAAAAGAACCGGGGAGACAGCGGAGGTGGAAATCGCCTACGGTGCGGTAACGGAAGGGGATAAGTTTCTTACCGTTGGGGATGATAACTTTTATATAAAACAGGATCTCGCCGGTACAGGTTGGAGTTACCGGGCGAAAGATGCGACCCTTACGCTCACCGGCTACAACGGCGGGACGATTTCCTGTGAAGAAGATTTAAACGTGATTTTATCCGGCAACAACCGGATTACGGTGGAGGGAGAAGATGCCTACGGTCTGCGTGTAGACGGAAATCTTCTGATCAACAAGACGGATTCCGATACCGGGGATACCCTGACCATATCCACAGGGGCGGATATTACAAGATATACGGGGCGTCTTATTAGCTCCGGCAACACGGTCATGGAAGGGGGAACCCTGAATCTCAGCACACTGGGGGCAGACTTGATGTCTCGTGCCGTAAACGGTAATTTTACCCTGCGCGGGGCGGCTAACCTGAAGACGGAGCTGACAGGAAATTTTAGCACTGAACATACACTGTATCTGGAAAGCAGCGGAACGACCGATATCCTGGCAGCAGAGGGAGATAATGGAATTCATGCTGTATCCTGGCTAGCGGTCAGTGGAAGCGGACCGGTCAGCATAGAGACGGTAAATACCAAGAAAAAAAGGGCAGCCATAGGATTTCTGAAGGAATATACAGGTACCTCCAGACTGACGGTGAAAGGGGGACCGGTGTCATTTGCCAGCTATGGCAACCAGACAAAAACCAATGAGGATATGTGCGTAACATCCCTTACAGACAACCGATTTATTGTCCGTGAGTGCAGTTTTGGATCGTTAAGCAGTTCGTGGCTCTGTGACCCGGAGGGAAATATCCTGACGGAGCTTACCATAGAAGCAAAGGAAACTCCTTTTACAATAACGGATACGCCTCTCCTGGATCTGCCGACTATGAAGGTGGGAACGGATTATCGTCATGAGGTAAGAGTCTATGACTGCCTGCACGGCTTTGAGGGTGGCTCAGGGACAGTTTCTTTTGCCCTGAAGGAAGGAAGCAGCCTGCCGGAGGGATTGACCCTGGATAGCAGGTACGGATTTTTTTATGGTACTCCCACTACGGTATGTCCCGCGGGCAAGGTGGTTGTGGTGGCAACCAAGAAAAGAACCGGGGAGACAGCGGAGGTGGAAATCGCCTACGGTGCGGTAACGGTGGCAAACCCCGTCACGGGAGTGAGCCTTAATACGGCTTCCCTGCTGCTTGCGGAAGGGGAAAGCGCCGGACTTACCGCCACGGTGGAGCCGGCGGAGGCAAGCATCAGCGAGGTAAGCTTTAAAAGCTCCGACAGCAGTATCGCAAGTATCAGCGCAACGGGAAATACCGCGGTGGTGACAGCGGGAAAACCCGGTACCGCAAGGATTACGGTAACCACAAAACAGGGCGGAATGACGGCTTACTGCGATGTGACGGTAAAGGCAGCCGTACCGGCAGTCAGCTTTGATGTGGAGAAAAACCGGATTACCGGCTTTGTGGCAGAGAAAACCTATGAGATCACGGACAAGGACAGCGGAGAGGTGCTACAGCCGTCCTTCAGCGGCAGGACCCTGGTGGAAGTGCCGGCGGCATGGTTCGGAAAAACGGTGTGCATAAAGGAAAAAGGAGCGGACGGCGGGGATTCCGACGCCATGGAGCTTGTTATTGCCCATGCGTTTGCGGATACCTATTCCGCAGATGAAAAAAACCACTGGAAGGAGTGTGCCTGCGGGGAAAAGACGGAGCAGGCGCCCCATACTTATGCATGGAAGGTGGACACGGAGCCTACGGACAGCAGTGACGGGGAGAAACACCGGTACTGTACAGTCTGCGGTTATGAGGAAGAAACCGGGGTAAGCATTCCCCGCTATCTGAGGGAGAGCCTTGTCTTTACAGGCATTACGGCGCCTACGGAGGGAGCGGAACCGGACTACTCGGTAGGAGAAGCCGGCGAGGACTGCGTGGAGATTACAAAGGTGGCATGGCTTTCTGACGGAAATCCCATGGTGAGCGGTGCGGTCTTTGAAAAGGAAAAGGAATACTGCCTTACAGTGGACTTTACCATGAAGGGAAGCTACCACCTGCCGGCGGACACAGCCGGTGTGGCAACGGAGCTTCAGGACGTGGATGCGGGAGCCGTGACGGATAAAAAGCTTAGCGGCGATGCAGCGACGGGCTACCGCCTGACGGTCACCTTCCTGCGTGCGGGAGAGGCAGTGGAGCTTACGGAAGAAACGGTAAGCATCAGCGGACTGGCAGAGGGCTATGAATATACGGGAGAAGGCCTGACCCCCGAATTCCTTGTTTCCTATGTCAGCGGAACGGAACAGAGGGCGCTTGTCCGGGATAAACATTATACGGTTTCCTATGAGGAAAATACACAGCCCGGTTACGCAAAGGTAATCATCCGCGGAAAGGGATTTTACAAAGGAACCGTGGAAGCGAGCTTCCTTATTTACCGGCAGGTTTCCGACCTTACATTATGCGAGGCGGAATATACCTATACGGGAAAGGAAATCCTGCCCGAGACGGAAATCAGGGACAGGGGCATCCTGCTTACGGCGGGAGAGGATTACCGGGTGGAAAGCATCACGGATAACCTGATGCCCGGTTATATGAAGATAACGGTAACGGGAGGCAGCAACGGAAAATACCGTGGAAGCCATACCTTTACGGAAAGCATAAGAATAAAGGGCTTACCCATAGAAGGCGCCGTGGTAACGGGACTGAAAAACGCAGTCTTTACCGGAAAGGAAATCACACCGCGGTTTACCGTAAAGCTTTCGGGTAAGGTACTGAAGGAGGGAACCGACTTTGAGGCGGTCTTCGTTGACAACCTGCATGCCGGTGAAGCCGGAGTAATCATCAACGGCAGAGGCATTTACGAAGGAAGCGTGAAAAAGACCTTTACCATTACGAGAAAAAGCTTTGCAGGGGTAAAGATTGCGGCGCTGGGAACACAGACCTATACCGGAAGCCCCATAAAGCCTGCCCTGACGGTGACGGACGGGGAAAGGCTGCTTACGGAGGGCGTGGACTATGTGGTAACGGGATATAATAACACGCAGCCCGGAAAGGCCGGCCTGACGGTGACGGCATGCGGGGATTATACCGGTGTTAAAAATATTTCCTTTGACATCCGTTACAGCCTGTCCCGTATCAGTGTAACCGGAGTGCCGGCAGGTACGGTTTATACAGGTAAGGCGGTGACACCGGAGGCGGTGCTTACGGACGCCAGCGGATATGTACTGCAGAAAAACAAAGACTATACGGTCAGCTACCGGAACAACAGGGATGCCGGAGAGGCGGAAATCCTTGTGAAGGGAAAAGGTGTTTATACGGGAAGCCTCCTGCTGACCTTCCGGATAGAGCCGGTTTCCCTGGACACAGCGCTTGTAAGCGGCTGCAAGGATACGGTTTATACCGGAAAAGCCGCAGTGGTAAAGCTGGTGGTAAAGCTTGGAAAAACCACACTGAAGGCAGGAAAGGATTATACGGTTTCCGTGGAGAACGCAGTGGAGGAGGTAGCCGCCGTATGCGTAATCACGGGTACCGGCAACTATAAGGGAGAGGTACGCGTAAACTTTACCGTGAAGCCCCAGTCCCTGAAGAGCTGCCGCATTGACAACCTGGGTACCTGTCCCTTTGACGGGACGCCGGTGCGCCCCGATGTCAGGGTTACCTGCGGAAAGAAGGTTCTTAAGCAGTATACGGACTATACGGTAGCATATGAAAACAATACCGCAACAGGCAAGGGAAAGGTTGTGGTAACAGGAACCGGCAACTACGAGGGAAGCATAGAGAAAACCTTCCTTATCCGGGACAGCATTCTGACGGCGGATATAAGCGGCGTGGAAACAGCTGTTACCTATACGGGAAAGGCAGTTACCTTCCCGGTTACCGTTACCAGAGCCGGTACGGTACTGAAAGCCGGAAAGGATTACAGCATCACCTATAAGAAGAACAAGGATGCGGGAGAAGCCTCTCTGGTGATTACCGGAAAAGGCAGCTATACCGGGGAAATCGTGAAGAACTTCACCATAAAGAAGGCGGAGCTTGGCGCCGGCGGAGCCATCGGGGACATAAAGACGTTTACCTATACGGGAAAGGCCATCTGTCCTTCCGTAACGGTTACCTATGGAAAGACAAGACTTACCGCTAAGGATTACCGGGTATACTATACCAGGAATACGGAGGCAGGCACAGCCAGGGTGACGGTAACCGGAACCGGCAACTATACGGGTACCCTTGCCGGGGAATTTACCATTGCCGCAAAGGAAATCCGGAAGTGCAGCATACGTGTATCGGATGCGCCGCTTCTGACCGCAACGGGAGGAATTCCCGAAATAACCGTAAAGGATGGCGGAACAGTTCTTTTACAGGGAAGGGATTATACGGTTTCCTATCAGGATAACCATTCCCTCGGAAAAGCAACGGCGATAATTACAGGCTACGGCAGCTACGGCGGGGAAACCGTAAAGACCTATCAGGTAAAGAAGGACTTTACCGCGGCAAAGCTGGCATGGGATCTGCCGGATGATTATTACAACGGAAAAGAAAAGAAACCGAAGATTTCGGTGACCCTGGACGGGGAGCCCTTAAAGGAAGGAAAGGACTATACCTTAAGCTATGTAAACTGCAAAAATGCGAGTGTGTCCGAATCGGCACAGGTGATTGCAAGCGGAAAGGGAGAGTATGCGGGAAGTCTGTCGATAAGCTTTACCATCCGACCGCTGTCCCTGAATTCCGGTTCCGTCACGGTAAGCAGGATCCGGGATGTGGTATACAACGGAAAAAGCCAGGAGCCGTCCTTTACCGTGAAGTACGGAAAGACGGTGTTAAAGAAGGATGTGGACTATACCGTTTCCTATTACTGGAACGTGGATGCGGGAACGGCATCCGTGACAATCCGCGGCAAGGGGAATTATGTAGGCTCCGTGTATACGGACTTCCGGATCACCCCGAAGAAGCTGACGGCAAAGATAGCGGCAATCCCGGATGTGAATTATACCCCGGAGGGAGCTGCTCCGGCGCTGACCCTGACGGACAGGGATAAAATCCTGCAGGAAGGAAGGGATTATACCGTAAGCTATACGGGAAACCGGGAAGTGGGAACGGCAACAGCGGTGGTAACGGGCTGCGGCAACTACAGCGGAACCCTGAAAAAGACCTTCCGGATAAAACCCATGGATCTTTCCGGTGTAAACATAAACAACATAGCATCCGAAAGCTATACGGGAAGTGCGGTAAGACCGGAGCCCGTGGTCTATGTGAACACGGCATCCGGAAGGGTATACCTTAAGGAAAACGTGGATTATGTGTATGCCTATGAGAATAATGTGGAGCCCGGCACGGCAACCGTAACCATAACGGGCTGCGGCAACTACACGGGAAGCAGAAAGAAAACCTTCCGCATTACCGAATAAGTCATTTCGATTGAAAAGGGACGTAAAAATCCGGCAGAGAAATCTGCCGGATTTTTCGATGTTCCTATGGTCGGAAGCTTTGCTTCTTTTAATTGCGGTTGGATAAGTCCACATATTCGCGGTCTTCACCGACCGGTTTATAAGCGGGACGGATGATTTTGCCGTTGTTGGCAAGCTCCTCGAGTCTGTGGGCGCTCCAGCCGACGATTCGCGCTATGGCGAAAATCGGTGTATACAGCTCCATGGGCAGTCCCAGCATATGGTATACAAAGCCGGAGTAGAAGTCCACGTTGATGCTGACACCCTTGTACATCTGCCTTTCCGCAGAGATAACCTCGGGAGCCAGTTTTTCCACCAGGGAGTAGAGGGCAAATTCCTTTTGCAGCCCCTTTTCCTCGGACAATTTCTGCACGAAGGACTTGAAGGCAACGGCACGGGGGTCGGACTTGGAATAAATCGCATGTCCTACACCGTAAATCAGACCGGCGTGGTCGAAGGCCTCTTTATGTAACAGTTTCTTTAAATAACAGGATACTTCTTCTTCATCCTCCCAGTCGTGGATTTCCCGCTTCATTTCTTCAAACATTTTAACTACCTTGATATTGGCGCCGCCGTGCCTTGGACCCTTCAGGGAGCCGATGGCTGCCGCAATGGTAGAATAAGTATCCGTCAGGGAAGAGGTCACCACATGGGTGGTGAAGGAGGAGTTGTTGCCGCCGCCGTGCTCCATATGAAGCACCAGGGCAATATCCAGTATCTTGGCTTCCAAAGGGGTGTAAGAGCTGTCGGGACGAAGAATATGCAGGATATTTTCGGCTGTGGAAAGCTCCGGTATGGGCTGGTGGATAAACAGGCTGTTGCCGTCATGATAGTGGCTGTAAGCCTGATAGCCGTAAATGGACAGCATGGGAAACAGACTGATCAGCTGCATACACTGCCGTAATACATTGGGCAGGGAGGTATCGTCCGCACGGTCATCATAAGAATAAAGGGTAAGCACACTGCGGGCAAGGGTATTCATCATATCCTTACTGGGTGCTTTCATAATAATATCTCTTACAAAGCTGGTGGGCAGGGAACGGTAGCTGCCGAGAAGCTTCCGGAATTCCGCAAGCTCTGTGCTGTTGGGAAGCTCTCCGAACAATAAAAGATAAGCGGTTTCTTCAAAACCGAAACGGTCATCCTTTGTAAAACCGTTAATCAGGTCCTGTACATTGTAGCCGCGGTAAAAAAGCTTACCGTGAGCCGGAACGGAAACACCGTCCTTTATCTCGGTAGCACGTACATCGGAAATATGGGTAAGCCCTGCCAGAACGCCCTTTCCGTTTATGTCACGAAGTCCCCTCTTTACGTCATAACGGGTATACAGTTCGGAATCTATGATTCCTGCTTCCTCTGACTTTTTGGCAAGTCTGAGAATCTCTGGGGTAATGTCGGAAAATGTATTATGTTCCATGGGTCTGCTCCTTTCTGGCTGGAATTTAAAAATAACTTTCTGTATTTTAACATAAAAAAAACGTGCTTAGCAAGAAAATTTAGGATTATTTACAAAAAGTTCATAAATATACGGAAATTTCCGGGTGGATTTTTTGAACGGAAAAGATTACAATAAAGGATGCGTACCGCATCAGACGGTCAGTTTGGCAAAGAAAGGATAACAGTATGGAAAACAGAACAATAACGGATAGACTTAATGCCCTGCGGCAGGCCATGGCGCGGGAAAAGATAGATTTTTACATGATTCCCACGGCGGATTTCCACAATTCGGAATATGTAAACGATTATTTCAAGGTAAGGGAATTTTTCTGCGGATTTACCGGTTCCAACGGTACTCTTGTGGTATGGAAGGAAGGTGCCGGTCTCTGGACGGACGGCAGATATTTTATTCAGGCGGAAAACGAGCTTACGGGCACGGGCGTGACCCTGTTCCGCATGCTGCAGGAGGGCGTTCCCACCATAGAGGAATTTTTACAGAAGGAAATGAAGGACGGCGAAACGCTGGGCTTTGACGGCAGAGTCATTTCCGCAGCGGAGGGCAAGCGTTACGAAAAGGCGCTTGCCGGCAAAAACATTGTCTTTTCCTATGATAAAGACCTTGCGGAGGGCATCTGGACGGACAGACCGGCATTCCCGGCAGGACAGGTCAGTGTGCTTCCCGGCGATATCGTAGGAAAGACCGCGGGAGAAAAGCTTGCCGAGGTGCGGCAGGAGCTGACAAAAAAAGGAGCGGAGAGTCTGCTGCTTACGAAGCTGGACGACATCATGTGGCTGTTTAACATCCGCGGCTGCGATGTGGAATGTAATCCCGTGGCCATGTCCTATGCCTATATCACACAGGACGGAGCCGTGCTGTTTATCCGGAAGGAAGCGCTTTCCGGTGAAGTGCTTTCCTACCTCGGTAAAACCGGAACGGAAGTAAAGGAATACGGAGAAATCACGGACTTTGTAAGGGCACTTCCAAAGAACGGCAAAAACCTTCTGGATGAGCGTTATGTGGGTTATAACTTCTATAAAATATTACAGGAAAAACAGGCGGTTACGGAGGGGAAAAATCCCACCGAACTCCTGAAAGCCGTAAAGAATGCCACCGAGCTTGCCAATATGGAAAAAGTATACCTGCAGGACAGTGTGGCAGTGACGAAATTCATCTACTGGCTGAAGACCCATGTAGGAAAGGAAGAAATTACGGAGGTGACGGCAGCCGATTATCTGGAGGGACTGCGCAGACAGATTCCGGGCTTCTTTGATTTATCCTTCCCGACCATTGCGGGCTACAAGGCAAATGCTGCCATGATGCATTATGAAGCGACTCCGGAAACGGCAGCGACACTTGCACCGGAAGGCATGCTTTTAGTGGATTCCGGCGGACAGTATTTGGGCGGCACCACGGACGTGACAAGAACCATTGTATTAGGACCCATTTCCGATGAAATCAAAATGCATTATACCAAGGTGGCGGCTGCGGTCATGCAGCTTACCCATGCACACTGGATTTACGGCTGCACCGGCAGGAACTTAGACATCCTGGCACGTCAGCCGCTGTGGGATTTAGGCATTGACTACCAGTGCGGCACCGGTCACGGCGTAGGCTATATCTTAAACGTACACGAAGGTCCCCAGGGCATGCGCTGGCGTTTCACAAACGGCATGGAAGAGGCCGTGTTTGAAGCGGGCATGGACATCACCAACGAACCCGGCGTATACATTGCGGGCAGCCACGGCATCCGTATCGAAAACGTCATGGTAGCGGAAAACGATGTGAAGAACGAATACGGTCAGTTCATGCATTTCAAGACTCTTACCTGGGCGCCCATTGACCGGGACGGCATTGATGTTAAATACCTGTCCGATACCCAGATTGCCATGTTAAACGAGTACCAGCAGGCTGTTTACGAAAAGATTTCCCCTTACCTTACCGAAGAGGAAAAACAGTGGCTTAAGGAAGAAACGGCAAAATTCTAAAATTGGTATAAAATTTTTAACGGTTTCTTGACATTTTTAATGGCTTTTGAGATAATACAACCGATGTGGCAGAAGATAAACACATACAAAAAATAAGGAAAGAGGTTAATGTAAGATGGCAGAGATTAATTTAAGCAAGTACGGCATTACCGGTACTACAGAAATCGTTCACAATCCTTCTTATGAAATGTTATTCGAAGAAGAGACCAAACCTGAACTGACAGGCTATGAAAAAGGCCAGGAAACAGAGCTTGGTGCGGTAAACGTTATGACCGGTATTTATACAGGACGTTCCCCTAAAGACAAGTTTATCGTTGTGGATGAAAACTCCAAGGATACTGTTTGGTGGACATCCGATGAATATAAGAACGACAACCATCCCATGACAGAGGAAGCATGGGCAGCCGTTAAGGAAATCGCAAAGAAAGAGCTTTCCAACAAGAGACTGTTCGTAGTTGATGCATTCTGCGGCGCAAACAAAGATACCCGTATGGCTATCCGTTTCATCGTAGAAGTAGCTTGGCAGGCACATTTCGTAAAGAACATGTTCATCCAGCCTTCCGAAGAAGAATTAGCAAACTTTGAGCCGGATTTCGTTGTTTACAACGCATCCAAGGCAAAGGTAGAAAACTACAAGGAATTAGGTCTTAACTCCGAAACCTGCGTAGCATTCAACATCACAAGCCGTGAGCAGGTTATCGTAAATACCTGGTACGGCGGTGAAATGAAGAAGGGTATGTTCTCCATGATGAACTACTACCTGCCTTTAAAGGGCATGGCTTCCATGCACTGCTCCGCAAACACTGATATGGAAGGCAAGAACACCGCAATCTTCTTTGGCCTGTCCGGTACCGGCAAGACCACCCTTTCCACCGACCCTAAGCGTTTACTCATCGGTGATGACGAACACGGCTGGGATGACAACGGTGTATTCAACTTTGAAGGCGGCTGCTATGCAAAGGTTATCAACCTTGACAAGGATTCCGAGCCTGATATCTACAATGCTATCAGAAGAGATGCTCTTTTAGAGAATGTTACCGTTGATGCAGAAGGAAAGATTGACTTCGATGATAAGAGCGTAACCGAGAACACCCGTGTTTCTTATCCCATCAACCACATTCAGAACATTGTACGTCCTATTTCTTCCGCACCTGCTGCAAAGAACGTAATCTTCCTTTCCGCAGATGCATTCGGCGTACTTCCTCCTGTATCTATTCTGACACCGGAACAGACACAGTATTACTTCCTTTCCGGATTTACCGCAAAGCTGGCAGGTACAGAGCGTGGTATTACAGAGCCCACCCCGACCTTCTCCGCTTGCTTTGGACAGGCATTCCTGGAACTGCATCCTACCAAGTATGCAGAAGAGTTAGTTAAGAAGATGCAGAAGAGCGGTGCTAAGGCATACTTAGTAAACACCGGCTGGAACGGTACCGGCAAGCGTATCTCCATTAAGGATACCCGTGGTATCATCGATGCTATCTTAAGCGGCGCTATTAACGAAGCTCCCACCAAGAAGATTCCTCACTTTGATTTTGAAGTTCCTACCGAACTGCCCGGCGTTGATCCTGCCATCTTAGACCCGAGAGACACCTACAAGGATGCATCCGAATGGGAAGTTAAGGCAAAAGACTTAGCAGGCAGATTCATTAAGAACTTTGCTAAGTACGAAGGAAATGCAGCTGGTAAGGCATTAGTTGCAGCAGGCCCTCAGCTATAATCAAAAAACAGTTATCATCAAAAAATAGCCATAATCAAATAAAACTGATTATCAGTGAAAAACAGCCATCTGTCTCAAAAGCAGGTGGCTGTTTTTGTGATATTATGTATTCGTTTCACTTGTATTCTTTTTCACTTTTAGAATTACTGTTCCGAAACCGGAACAAAAAACATAATACAGTTAAAATTTTACAGTTGTAAAACAGCAGTGGTTTTGTTATAATAAATCTAACCTGAAATGTGCGATAAACTCTTGTTAGTTTTGAACCTACATTTACTTTAAACGGGATTCCTATATCGCTGTGTGGCTGTCAAGCCTCCACTCGAAAGAGGATTGCAGGGGAAGGCAAAAGCATAGTTGCGGTGACCCACCTAACGACAGTTAGGAGTCAAAAGGCAGGAGCCGGCATTTTGGGGATACACAGGATACGAAAGAGCAGCATGAACGTGCTGCTCTTTTCTTGCTTTATGGGAAGAGTGATTACGCGTCAGAGAGCGAAAGTGTTGAAAAACACGTAAGAAAAAAGAAGTGATTACGTGTCAGAGAGCAAAAGTGTTAAAAAACACGTAAAAAAAAGAAGTGATTACGTGTCAGAGAGCAAAAGTGTTAAAAAACACGTAAAAATGAAAAAGGGATTACGTGTCAGAGAGCAAAAGTGTTAAAAAACACGTAAAAATGAAAAAGGGATTACGCGTCAGAGAGCAAAAGTGTTAAAAAACACGTAAGGAAAGGGGAAGCGTGGTTAAATGGGGAAAACGGAGCGTATACATAAGAAAACCGTTCTGATTATTATAGGTATTCTGCTGCTTTTGGGGATAAGCTGCGTGAATAGCTGCAGCACGGCAAAACAGCAAAATGCGAAAAACGGAGTGTACCCTGCAGAAGGGGCGAAAGACGAGGAGGCGGAAAATACCGTCAGCGGTGGAAATGCTCTGGCGCAAAAGGCGCAGGTAGTCTATACCGGAGAAGAAACTATCCGTGTGTTGATACAAAACAGTGACTATCAGGGGATTTTTCACAAAGAGGTAAAGCTTTCCTGTGATACGGAATGGGAGCTGCATTATGGCCTGGACGGGGAACTTACGGAAAAGCATGCGGGGGGAGAAGAGCTTTTGCTGGATGAAAACAGTGCATGGTTTACGGAATGTGCGCGTATTGTGCTTAGCCCGGCAGAGGACGGTGGAAAGATAAGTCTGCTTTCCGTAAAACGCAGCCAGGGCACGCCAGCCTACCAGGGGAGTATGGAAATCCGAAAGACCGGACAGGGCTTTGTGGTAATCAATGAACTTCCCGTAGAGGAATATCTCTATGGTGTGGTGCCAAGTGAAATGCCGGTATCGTATCCGATGGAAGCCCTGAAAGCACAGGCAATCTGTGCGAGAACCTATGTCTATGCCCATCTGGAGAGTCCGGGATACGGAGAGTACGGTGCCCATGTGGACGACAGTACCGGCTATCAGGTTTATAACAATACTGCAGAAAAAGAGGAAGCCATACAGGCGGTGCAGGAAACAAAGGGAGAAGTGGTACGGCTAAACGGGGAATTGGTGGATACTTATTATTACTCTACCTCCTGCGGCTTTGGAGCGGATGAACGTGTCTGGAACCCGGGTGAGGAAAAAAAGGTGAGCTACCTGACGGCGGTCTCCATCAGTGAAACCGCCATGCAGCAGGACCAGAATAGTGCGGAAATTCCGGGAACAGAATATTTCACGGCGCAGGATATGTGCCGGGGCGATTACTTTCATGAATTTTTACAAAATCCGCCGGAAACGGATTTTGAACGGCAGGAGCCCTGGTACCGGTGGAGCATCACGGTGGAAAGCTTGGATACGGAAAGCCTGCGGAAAGTCTTAAAGGAGAGGCAGGAAGCGGAGCCGGACCGGATACTTGTGGAGAAAAACGGTGACAAGACGGAGCCTGTCGGCAGCAACGCAGAAGCTGCCGGGGAATGGGAAGACATCGGCAGGATAACGGACATCCGTATCGGGAAAAGAGGGGACGGCGGCATTGCGGAAAGTCTTGTGATTAAAGGGGAAAAGAAGACGGTGACGGTTCTGTCCCAGTACAACATCCGTGCGGTTCTGTGTGCGGGTGGTGTGACGGCGGTAAGGCAGGACGGCAGCAAGGTGGAATTGAAAATGCTGCTGCCCAGCGCATTTTTTGAGATTGAGTCTGTAAAAGAAGGCGAAAATATGATAGGATATAAGCTATACGGCGGCGGTTACGGTCACGGAGCGGGAATGTCCCAGAATGCAGCGAGACATATGGCGGAAAAAGGGTATACCACAGCCGATATTTTATTATTTTTTTACAGGGACTGTAAGATAGAAAATGTAAGAACGGAAACATAGAAAAGGTGTATGAATAAATATGTGGAAGAAACTTTTACTCATTGCGGATGATTTCCGAATAAAAATGAACCGGAAAAATATCAGTGCCTATGCGTCCAGTGTGGCCTTCTTTATTTTTTTGTCGCTGATTCCCATGCTGATGCTGCTTTGTACGGCGATTCCCTATACTCCGTTAACCAAAAGTAATCTGATCAGCTTTCTGGGAGATATGATACCGGAGGTTTTAAGACCTCTTTTAGTGCAGGTCATATCCGATGTGTATGAGTCCTCGGCAGGTGTTCTTTCCGTAGCGGCAATCGCAACCTGGTGGTCGGCTGGCAAGGGAGTGCTGGCTCTGACGAGAGGCTTAAATGAAATCAATGAAGTAAACGAAAAACGTAATTACGTCCTGCTCCGGGTGATGAGCAGCTTTTACACGCTGATTATGCTGGCGACGGTTATTCTGTCCCTGCTTATCAACGTTTTCGGCAAGGTTCTGGTAAATTACATAGTCAGCCAGTTTCCACGGACGGTGGATTTGTTTGAGTTTCTTCTGCATCTGCGTTTTGCTGCGGTGTGGGCGGTCATGACAATTTTCTTTACCATGATTTATACCTTTGTACCCAATAAAAAAATGAAGCTGCGCATGCAGCTGCCGGGTGCGGCGTTTTCGGCCGTTGTATGGGGCGTTTTTTCCTGGGGCTTTTCCCTGTATGTGGGAAACGGGCATGCTTTTGATACCTATGGAAGTCTGTCCATGATAATCATTCTGATGATGTGGCTGTATTTCGGCATTTATATTATTTTGATAGGAGCGCAGATTAACCGTTATTTCGGCCCTGCATATCAGTTTCTTTATCGAAAAAAAGAGGAACGAAGGCAGAGCGGCAAGGCGGAGAGAACAGGAGAGAAGGGTGCAGAATAACAGACAATCGCTAATCTGGAATTTCATTTGTGTACTGCTTTTTTTAATGGTAGGTGTAGTGCGGCTTTTAAGACCCATAAATCCGGATTGTTCGGATAATGCCGTTGTTTTTGTGCTGTTTGTATTTTCACTTGCCATCTGGACGGACAGAACCCGTCAGAGAATTGCAGTCGGTTCTGTCGGCAGGTATATTACGGCGGTTTCCCTTCTGATTCTTCTGCTTATGATCTTACGGACGGTTAAATTTATATTTCTCTCCGACGGGCATCTGCTGGCAAGGCTTTCCTGGTATGCCTACTATATTTCCATGAGCTTTCTTCCGTTGTTTCTTCTGTTTGCCGTACTTTATACGGGCCGTCCTTACGGATATACCATAAGCCGGAAATGGTTTCTCTTATATATTCCGGCAACCCTGCTTTCCGTGTTATTTCTTACCAATGATTTGCACCAGAAGGCATTCCTGTTTCCCGGCGGCATCCGTCTCTGGGACGATGTGCCTTACCGGTACGGGCCGGTGTATCTGACGGAATGTATCTGGGTTGCTGTAGTTCTTATCACCATTCTGACGGTTACGTTTAAGAGATGTGTAATAGCCGAGTATCGCAGGAAAATCTGGATGCCGGTTCTTCCTCTTGTGCTGGGCATGGCGTATACCGTCTGCTATCTCTTTTTTCCGGGAGCTTTATTTCAGAGATTGTATAAGTTTGCGGAAATGATTGCTTTTATTTTCCCTGCCTTTCTGGAGGGGCTGATACAGGCGCATCTGTTTCCGTCCAATGACTGCTATGAAAACCTGTGGAAGGTATCTGATCTGAAATTCGGTATCATGGATAAAGACGGAAGAATTGTATACCAGTCGGAAAAGGGACTGCCGGTTACACTGAATGAAGTAGTGCTTTCGGAAAAGCAGGAGGTTTTTACGGAAAATGAAAATCTGGTACTGAGAAGCAGCCGGATATCCGGAGGCTACAGCTTCTGGTTTAAGGATATAACGGAAATCAATCAGATAAACAGTGAGCTAATGGGGCTGGGAGACGTTATTGCCGAAGAAAATGCCATTTTGGAGGCGGAAAATGAGCTTTCCGAAAAGAGAAGCCGGATTGCGGAGCAGGCAAGGCTGTACAATGGTATTTCAGAGGATGTTGCGCCGCAGCTGGAAGCTCTTTCCGGAATTTTGTCATCTCCGCCGGAGGACGAGCCGGCGTTTCAGAAACGGATGAAAGAAGCCGCCATTCTGCAGGTTTATATAAAAAGACGTTCCAATCTGCTGCTTTTATCTTCTGAAAAAGCCTTTCTCTCCGCAATGGAGCTCTGGGTATCCGTGAAGGAATCGTTAAGCTACATTGCGCTGGCGGACAGGGCTGCTTACGGGGAGTATGAGGGAGACTGCAGTATAGAAACGGAAGCAGAAAAAATACTTTTCCTGTACCGTGCTTTTGAAGAAATCACAGAAGCGGCAATGCCGGGGCTCAGTGCGGTTTTCTTAAGACTTGGTTTTTACCGGGATGCTTTTGTGATGCGGATAGAGCTTGCCACCCCCTCGGCACTTCTTCCCCGGGATTACGAACCGGAAAAACGCAGGCAGCTTAATGCAGAGTTTTCCATGGAAACAGAAAACAACAATCTGGGGCAGACGGAGAATGCCTATGTGTATGTACGAATGCCGGTGGGAGGTGCCTGAAGTATGGAATATGGTATGTTATCCGGAAAAATACAGACCTTTGCAGGTATAGTACAAATGCTCCTTGTAACGGCTTCGGCATGGATGTTTGTGAGGGCCTGTTCGTTGCGTCTTTCTAAAAAAATACTTGCCTTTACCTTTCTGTTTCTTTCGGTACAGATTCTTTTTTTACAGGCAGTCAGCGATGTTACGGTGGTAATGACAACAGAAAAAAAAGGGACCCTTCTTGCCCGTGTGGCAGCTCATGAACCGGCGGGCATAGTGCTTTCCGTACTTGCGGTTTCAGTTCTGACCGGTATTTTCCAGTGGGCGTTTCTATATAAAAAGAGCAGGGATATGATTACTACAAGATCCATAAAAGAAAGTATTGACCTTTTGCCGGACGGTGTCTGCTTCAGTACAGACAGAGGGATGCCCATTCTGATGAACAGCAGGATGCGGCAGCTTTGTACGGAATTTACGGGAGAAGGACTCATGGATACGGAAAAATTCTGGAGGGATTTACGGAACGGAAACGTAAGGAAGGGTATCCGGCCTCTTAAACAGAGGGAGGCGGCATTTATCGACACAAACGGCCAGGTATGGGATTTCAGAAGAAGCCGGCTTTCCTATGGAGGGGAGAAGGTTACGGAAATCTCGGCAGTAAACATTACTACGCAGTATCATCTGCATAAGGAGCTTGTGGCAAGATACGAAAGACTGAATGATGTAAACAGCCGTCTGCATCATTTCAGTGAAGAGGTGGAGAAGGTTACCAGAGAAAAGGAGATACTGGCAGCCAAAATAAAGCTGCATGATGAAATCGGACGGTCTCTTCTGATTCTGCGCTCGTACCTGACGGAAACACCGGAAAAAAGCATTCAGACAGAAACACCGGAAAAAAGCGCTCAGACGGAAAAAAGGGACCGGAGCAGGCTGCTGCCTCTCTGGCAGTATATAGTGACCTCCATGCAGGAGGGTACTATTCTGAAGGAAAGGGAGGACAGCCTTCTTTTGCTGAAAAAAGAAGCTGCGGATTTTAATGTGGATATTTTCTTAGAGGGACTTCTTCCCGCCAATCCTTCCGTGAGAAACGTTATTTTTGCGGCAGTCAGGGAATGTGCGGGGAATACCGCCAAGCATGCACGGGGTGACAGACTTTTTATTACCATTCATGATACGGAAGAGAATACGGAAGTTTTTATTACGAATAACGGAAATGCGCCCGGCGGCAGCATCCATGAAACGGGCGGTTTGAAAAATCTCAGAAAAATGGTGGAAGAGCGAGGGGGAAGCATGCAGATAAAAAGCAGCCCGGTATTTGTTCTGCACCTATGCTTCCCCGAGCGGGGCGGAAACACGGAAAAGTCAGAGAGTGAGGGCACGGGAATCTATGAAATACAAAGTAATGATTGTGGATGACCAGTTTGTGGCAAGACAGCTTTTTGAATTATATGTAAAGTCCAGCGACAATTATGAAGTTGCCGTATCCGTGGATACAGCGGCGATGGTTGAAAATCTGCTGGAAACGGTAACGGTGGATTTGATCATCATGGATGTACTGATGAATGATGGCTCCAACGGGCTTGTTGCTGCGGAAAAAATAAAGAAGCTGTATCCGGAGATTAAAATTATAGTCGTAACATCCATGGCGGAAGTGTCCTGGATGGAACGTGCAAGGAAGGCAGGTATCGAGGGCTTCTGGTACAAGGAGGCATCGGGGGAGGATATTCTGTCTGTTATGGATGCGGTTATGGCAGGAGAAGCGGTATACCCGGATATACAGCCAAGGGTCCGGCTCGGTATGGCAGACAGCACGGATTTCACGGACAGGGAGCTGGAGGTTCTGCGGATAATGACAAAAGGACTGTCGAATGCAGCCATTGCCCAGACATTGTGTATATCTGAAAATACCGTAAAATCCCATATCCAGCATATGCTTGAAAAAACAGGCTACGGAAACAGAACCGAGCTTGCTATTGAGGCGAGAGTGTCCGGTATTGTAATAGCAATGGAGGAATAAACGGTCCGTTTTATAAAAAATCATACTTTCGGGTGATGTGCGACAAGGAGTTACTTTATATAATGTTATTGGATGCGTATTAAAAAACGGGGGAAAGGATGGACAACTATATGAATGTAATTTTACAGAGATTGCCGGTAAATCTGCAGGAGCTTAGGGAAATGCCGGAAATGGAGCTTACGGCGCCGGAAAACACATGTGCCATGTTTCTGGTAAGTCTATATCTTTATCTGAAGGATAAAAAGGCAGGAACGGAGGCTGTGAATCTGTTAAGGGGCCCTCGTCCCATGACTACCTACGATGAACAGTTTTTAAGGGACAGACTCAGGGATAAGGCATATCTGCCGCTGGCTTATTTTGAAGGTGCTTCCCCGGAGAACAATTATACGCCGGAGATACCTTATGTTCTGGAGGTACTGGAAGATATGCGGCCGCAGGATGTGGAGCCGGGCTATGTGCGCCTGTACTTAAAGACGGAAGGAGCAGACTCTCCGCGTCCTGTTAAACTGAGACAAAAAGGAGAGAAATGGTACTTATGGGAATACTCCAGTATTTTGTCAGGCATCCGTATTCCGAAAGAGCAGGATCCCTGGGCATAAAATACAGCTAAAAAACAACTTACACCCTCGAAACCGGACGGTATCGGGGGTGTTTTTTTGCGCTAAAAATTTGTAATTTTTTGTCTTGACAAACTGTACTACCATATGTATTATTGTATTAAGCACTTAGTACAATAGTACAGGGCGGAACGTATCGATACGAAAAAGAAAAGGAGTGAGCGGATGGCTTGGGATTTTGACTCAGACAGACCGATTTACACACAGATTTTGGAGGAAATGAAACGCAGGATTACCATGGGCGTTTATAAGCCGGGAAGCAAGATTCCGGCAGTGAGGGAGCTTGCCATGGAGGCATGCGTAAACCCCAATACGATGCAGAAAGCATTGTCCGAATTAGAAAACATCGGACTTGTGGAAAGCAGACGTACCTCCGGACGGTTTGTGACCGAAAATGTGGAAGACATCGGAAAGGAAAAAGAGGAGATAGCAAGAGAACAAGTTAAAATCTTTCTGACCAAAATGGAAAAATTGGGCTTTGACAGAAAAGAAATGATATCCATGATTGAAAATATGAAGAAAGAAGAGGAGTAAACAATGCAGGAGAATGTATTTGTTTGTGAGAAAGTTTCAAAACGGTATGGCAGCTTCCAGGCATTAAAACAGGTGAGTTTCTCTGTGGGAAAAGGAAAAATCGTAGGATTGCTCGGACCCAACGGCAGTGGAAAATCCACCCTGATTAAGCTGGCAAACGGACTTTTGGTGCCGACGGAAGGAACCATTAAAATTGACGGAGAGCCGGTAGGACGCAGGACCAAAAGCATGGTTTCCTACCTGCCGGAACGCACTTACTTAAACACCTGGATGCGGGTGGAAGAGATGGTGGAGTATTTTGCGGATTTCTACGAGGATTTTTCCAAAGAGAAAGCCTATACCATGCTTGGCGAGCTGCATATTGACAGAAACCAGAGATTGTCCCAGTTGTCCAAAGGAAACAGGGAAAAGGTACAGCTTATTTTAGTGATGAGCCGGAGTGCAAAGCTCTATATGCTGGATGAGCCCATCGGCGGCGTGGACCCTGCTGCCAGAGATTATATTTTAAGAACCATCATCGGCAACTACAACCCGGAAGCCTCAGTTATCATTTCCACCCATTTAATCAGTGATGTGGAAAATATTCTGGATGAAGTGGTATTTATTAAGGAAGGACAGCTCCTTATGCAGAAGGATGTGGAAAGCATCCGTATGGAAAGCGGCAAGTCGATAGATGCATTGTTCAGGGAGGTATTCAAATGTTAGGAAAACTTTTGAAACATGATTTTAAGGCGTTATTCAGAAATTATAGTCTTCTTTTTGCAGTTTTACTGCTTGTTACGCTTCTTTATAAAGTTTGTCTGCTTCTGCCGAAAAACATCGTTCTTAACTTTACGAACGGACTGATGGGAGTCTTATATGTGATTGTCATTCTGGGATGCCTGTTTGGCGCTGCTGTGATTAACATCGTGCGGTTTTACAAAAATCTGGTCACGGATGAGGGATATCTTACCTTTACCCTGCCGGTAAGCAGCAGGCAGATTGTGGCAAGCAAGTTAATCAGCACGCTGGTGATGGATGTTCTTATGGCGGTTGCCGTTCTGCTGTCTACATTGGTGCTCCGGAGTAATCTGCCGGTTCTTGCAGAAATGTATCAGTCCATAGAAGAAGCCTTGCTTCAGATTGCCAATAGCGCAGAGTGGCGGACTCTGGCTGTCAGTGTCGTTGGCTATAGTACACTTGCCTGTATCTATACACAGATGGGAGCATTTACGGCAGTTGCGATAGGACAGACCAACCGGACACATAAAATTGCAGCCGGTGTGGGTGCCTATGCACTGATATATTTTATAACCCAGTGCGTAATGGGAGTGGTAGCATTACTTTGGGCACTGCAATTTCACCTGTATAACACCAACATAGTTATCACAAATTTTGAAGTGACACCGATAGAGCTACTGCATGCCGCAAGCGGGTTGTTCTTTATCGTAGGTGCTGTGGTGGTTGTCTTAGGCGTAGCATGCTTCTTTTTAACGGATTATCTTTTCACAAAGAAGCTGAATCTGGAATAAAAAGTCCTTGACTTTTCTTATTTTGCTCATTACAATGAGGTTTAGTGAAAAGCTGTGAAAGCGTAAAGTAGCAATGCATTTTCTGGCAGAGAGAGAGGATCACCGGCTGCAAGTCCTCTTCAGTTCTTATGCTTTGTGAATTTCCCGCCGGAGCTGCCTGCCGAACCCCCTGGAAATATGACGGAAAGTAGGACAGGACGTGACACGCGTTAAGTGAAATGAGTGCCCGGGCAACCGGGAAGTTGGGTGGTACCACGGATTTGATTCGTCCCTTGCAGATGCAGGGGACGTTTTTTTTATGTCTTTATTCAGGAAAACAGGACGGACGATGACCTTCCCTGCAAACGAAATTTTTATAAAAAGAGAGGATTTCACCATGAAAGAAAAATTGGAACAAATCAAAGCGCAGGCATTGGCGCAGATTGAAGCCAGCGATGCTCTGGACAAGTTAAACGAAGTACGTGTCAATGTACTCGGTAAAAAGGGTGAGCTGACAGCCGTTTTAAAATCCATGAAGGATGTTTCTCCCGAAGAACGTCCCAAGGTCGGCCAGATGGTAAACGAAACCAGAGAGGAAATCGAAAAGGTTTTAGAGGAAGCCAGGGCAAGAATGGAAAAAGCGGTCAGAGAAGCCAAGTTAAAAGCAGAAGTTATCGACGTAACCCTGCCTGCCAAGAAAGCCCTGATCGGACACAGACATCCCAACACCATCGCCCTTGAAGAAGTAGAGCGAATCTTCATCGGTATGGGTTATGATGTGGTGGAAGGTCCCGAAATCGAAAAAGACTATTACAACTTTGAAGCCCTGAACATTCCCGCAGACCATCCCGCCAAGGATGAACAGGATACCTTCTATATTACCGGGGAGTTCTTACTTCGTACCCAGACCTCCGGCACCCAGGTACATGAAATGGAAAAAGGCAAGCTGCCCATCCGTATGTTAGCGCCCGGACGTGTATTCCGTGCCGATGAAGTGGATGCCACTCATTCCCCCTCTTTCCATCAGATTGAAGGACTGGTTATTGATAAAAACATTACTTTCTCCGACTTAAAGGGTACTCTGGCAGAGTTCGCAAGAGAGCTTTTCGGAGAAGATACCAAGGTTAAATTCAGACCGCATCACTTCCCGTTCACAGAGCCTTCCGCTGAAATGGATGTGTCCTGCTTCAAGTGCGGCGGCAGCGGATGCCGTTTCTGCAAGGGCAGCGGCTGGATAGAAATTTTAGGCTGCGGCATGGTACATCCCCATGTACTGGAGATGAGCGGCATTGACCCGGAAGAATACACCGGATTTGCCTTCGGCGTCGGCCTGGAGCGTATTGCCCTCTTAAAATATGAAATTGATGACATGCGTCTTTTATACGAAAACGATATCCGTTTCTTAAAGCAGTTTTAATGGACAGACGGAACTATAGAAAGCTGTCTTTGCGGATAAAAAGAGATTGAATGATTAAAATAGAATGAGAGGAAAGAAACATGAATACAGCATTATCATGGATTAAAGCATATGTGCCGGGACTTACCTGTACCGACCAGGAATACTGCGACAGAATGACCCTTACAGGAACCAAGGTAGAGGGCTTTGAAAGAATGGATAAAAACCTTGAAAAAATCGTTGTGGGTCAGATTGAAAAAATCGAAAAGCATCCGGATGCGGACAAGCTGATTGTCTGCCAGGTAAACATCGGTTCCGAGGTGATCCAGATTGTAACCGGCGCACCCAATGTAAAGGTGGGCGACAAGGTTCCCGTTGTTTTGGACGGCGGCAAAGTAGCAGGCGGTCATGACGGCGGCCCCTTACCGGAAGACGGCATTGCCATTAAGGCAGGAAAGCTGCGCGGCGTACCCTCAAACGGTATGATGTGCTCCATCGAAGAATTAGGTTCTTCCAAGGATATGTACCCGGACGCACCGGACAACGGCATTTACATTTTCCCGGACAGTGTAAAGGTAGGCGACGACGCCATTGAAGTACTGGGTCTGCATGACACCGTATTTGAATATGAGATCACCAGCAACCGTGTGGACTGTTACAGCATTTTAGGTATTGCCAGAGAAGCAGCCGCAACTTTTGACAAGCCCTTCGTACCTCCCGTTGTGGAAGTAAAAGAAGCAGGAGACGATGTCAACAACTACATCAAGGTTTCCATTGAAGATACCGACCTTTGCACCAGATACTGTGCAAGAGTGTGCAGGAATATCAAAATCGGCCCTTCTCCCGAATGGATGCAGAGAAGACTGGCAGCCAGCGGCATCCGCCCCATCAACAATCTGGTTGACATTACCAACTATGTGATGGAAGAATACGGCCAGCCCATGCATGCTTACGACCTTTCCACCATTGCCGGCGGACAGATTATTGTAAGACGTGCCAAGGACGGGGACGAATTCGTGACCCTGGACGGCCAGACCAGAAAATTAGACAACAATGTCCTGATGATCTGCGATGCGGAAAAAGAAATCGGCGTAGCCGGCATCATGGGCGGTGAAAATTCCATGATTACGGACGAAGTAAAGACCGTACTGTTTGAAGCAGCAACCTTCAACGGCCCGAACATCCGTAAATCCGCAAAGAGACTGGGACTCAGAACCGAAGCCTCCGGTATTTTTGAAAAAGGTCTTGACCCTGCCAATGCCAAGGCAGCCATCGACAGAGCCTGCCAGCTCATTGTAGAGCTGGGCTGCGGCGAAGTGGTAAGCGGCACCGTGGAAGAGGGGCTTCCCATCAAACCCTTACGTGTGCTTCCTTTTGAACCTGCAAAATACAACGCACTGCTCGGCACATCCGTTACCGAGGAACAGATGCTTGCCATCTTCAAGAAGCTGGAAGTGGAAGTAAGGGACGGAAAAGACGGCAAGGAGCTTGTTATTCCTTCCTTCCGTCAGGACCTGGTAGGCCGTGCGGATATGGCAGAGGAAGTAGCCCGTTTCTTCGGCTATGACAAAATTCCCACCACACTGCCCAAGGGCGAAACCACAACCGGTAAGCTGTCCTTCAAGCTCCGTATTGAGCAGAAGGCAAGGGACATTGCAGAGTACTGCGGTTTCTCACAGGGAATGACCTATTCCTTTGAAAGCCCCAAGGTGTTCAATAAACTGCTGCTGGATGCGGACGATAAGGCAAGAGCTGCCATTACCATTGCAAATCCGTTAGGCGAGGATTTCTCCATTATGAGAACCTTATCCTTAAACGGCATGCTGACCAGCCTTTCCACCAACTACAACAGAAGAAACAAGAATGTAAGATTATACGAACTGGGCAACATTTATCTGGCAAAATCCCTGCCCCTGACCGAGCAGCCGGAGGAAAGAATGCAGTTTACCTTGGGTATGTACGGCGACGGCGACTTCTACAGCTTAAAGGGCGTAGTGGAGGAATTCTTTGACTGCATCGGCATGAAGAAGAGAATTGTGTACGATCCCAAGGCAGGAAAAAATTTCCTGCATCCCGGACGTCAGGCAAAAATTGTTTACGAAGGCGAAGAATTGGGTTATATTGGAGAAGTACACCCCGCTGTATGCGACAACTATGCCATCGGTACCAGAGCTTATGTAGCCGTAATTGATATTATGAATGTACTGGATTTTGCAACCTTCGACCGCAAGTACGAAGGCATTGCCAAGTATCCTGCCGTAACCAGGGATATTTCCTTAGAGGTTCCGAAGAATGTTCTGGCAGGCGATATCGAGGGTGTCATTGCCCAGAGAGGCGGCAAGATCTTAGAGTCTTACCAGTTGTTCGATTTATACGAAGGCGACCAGATTAAGGACGGCTACAAGTCCATGGCTTATTCCGTTACCTTCCGTGCAAAGGACAGAACCCTGGAAGAGAGCGATGTAGCAGGCGCCATGAAGAAAATCTTAAACGGTCTGGAACAGCTCGGCGCTACCTTACGTCAATAAGGAAAGGAGTATTCAAATTGGAACGTAAAAACTTATGGGAAGTTTATGATGAAAAACAGTTAAAGGAATTAGAAAAACTCTCTGCGGAATACAGAGAGTTTCTGGATAACGGCAAAACAGAGAGGGAATGCATCGATACCATCGTCAATCTCTGTGAAGAAAAAGGCTATGTGGAATTGGAAAAAGCCATTGCCGAAGGTAAGAAGTTAAAGAAGGGCGACAAGGTATATTCCGTATGGATGAACAAGTCCATCGCCCTGTACCGGTTAGGCGAAAAGCCCATGACAGAGGGTATGAATATCTTAGGCGCCCACATCGATTCCCCGAGAATGGACGTAAAGCAGAATCCCCTTTATGAAGACGGCGGCTTTGCTTATTTGGATACCCATTACTACGGCGGTATCAAGAAGTACCAGTGGGTAACCCTTCCCCTGGCTCTTCACGGTGTCATTGTGAAAAAAGACGGCACGACCGTAGAAGTCAATGTGGGAGAAGAGGATGACGACCCTGTATTCTTCATTTCTGACATTCTCATTCATTTAGCGGCAGAGCAGATGGAAAAGAAGGCTGCCAAGGTTATCGAAGGCGAAGCCCTGGATCTGATTGTAGGCAGCAAGCCCATTACCATTAAACCGGGCGAAAAAGAAGAGAAAGCCAAGGAAGCCGTAAAAGAGGGCATTCTGGATATCTTAAAGAAAACCTATGATGTGGAAGAGGAAGATTTCCTTTCCGCAGAGTTAGAGGTGGTTCCGGCAGGACATGCCAGAGAAGCAGGCTTCGACAGAAGCATGATTTTAGCATACGGCCAGGACGACAGAGTCTGCGCATTTACTTCCTTAAAGGCAATGCTGGATACAGGGAAGACCGACAGATGCATGTGCTGCATCTTGGTGGACAAGGAAGAAATCGGTTCCGTCGGCGCAACAGGTATGCAGTCCCGTTTCTTTGAAAACAGCGTGGCAGAGCTCATGAACCTCACCGGAGAATACAGCGAACTGAATGTCAGAAGATGTCTGGCACATTCCTGCATGCTTTCCTCCGATGTCAGTGCGGGCTTTGATCCCACTTACGCATCCTGCTTTGAAAAGAAGAATGCGGCATTCTTGGGACAGGGCATGGTATTCAACAAATTTACAGGTGCCAGAGGAAAGTCCGGCTCCAACGATGCCAATGCCGAATACATGGCTCACATCCGCGGTATTTTTGAAAAGGCAGGCATCGGCTTCCAGACCGCAGAACTCGGCAAAGTCGATGTGGGCGGCGGCGGAACCATCGCTTATATTTTAGCTCTTTACGGCATGAATGTGATCGACAGCGGTGTTGCCGTACTGAACATGCATGCACCCTGGGAAGCTACCAGCAAGGCAGATATTTACGAAACATACAGAGGTTATAAGGCATTTGTTGAAGGAGCCTGTTTATAAATGACACAGAATTTGAAGAAATCCGATTTTTATTTTGATTTGCCGGAGGAACTGATTGCACAGGATCCGCTTGAGGACCGTTCCTCCTCCAGACTTCTTGTTCTGGATAAGGAAACGGGAGAAACTTCCCACCATATTTTTAAGGAAGTGATCAACTACTTAAATCCCGGGGACTGTCTGGTACTTAACAACACCAAGGTCATTCCGGCAAGACTGATCGGACATAAAGAAGATACGGGAGCAGCCATTGAAGTGCTGCTCTTAAAGCGAAAAGAAAATGACATCTGGGAAACCCTGGTGAAGCCGGGCAAAAAGTGCAAGCCGGGTACGAAAATCGTATTCGGAGAGGGGCTTTTGCATGCCACCGTTTTAGAGACCGTAGAGGACGGCAACCGTCTCATCCGGTTTTCCTATGAGGGTATTTTTGAAGAAATACTGGACAGGTTAGGCGAAATGCCCCTGCCTCCTTACATTACCCACAAGCTGCAGGACAAGAACCGTTACCAGACCGTCTATGCCAAGTACGAGGGCAGTGCGGCGGCTCCTACGGCGGGACTTCATTTTACGAAGGAACTTCTGCGGCAGATCGAAGAAAAGGGCATCGACATTGCTTACGTTACCCTGCATGTTGGTCTCGGCACGTTCCGCCCGGTCAAGGTGGACAATATTTTAGAGCACCATATGCATTCCGAATTTTATCAGGTGACGAAGGAAGCTGCGGATAAAATCAACAAAGCAAAAAAGGAAGGACACAGGGTTATCTGTGTGGGCACCACAAGCTGCCGTACCGTGGAGAGCGCCGCGGATGAAAACGGCATGGTAAAGGAAGGCTGTGACAACACGGAAATCTTTATCTATCCGGGTTACAAATTCAAGGTGCTGGACGCACTGATTACCAATTTCCATCTGCCAGAGTCCACTCTGGTTATGCTGGTTTCCGCTCTTGCGGGCAGGGAACACATCTTAAATGCTTACGAGGAAGCCATCCGGGAAAAATACAGATTTTTTTCTTTTGGCGATGCCATGTTGATTAAATAGGAAATTTGCGGTAAAATAGGCATATTCGAACACCAAAGAAGGGAGTACGGCATGGAAGAGAGAAGAAGAAACAGACGAACCAAGCTTTCTTCCTCCATTGTCATGAAACGGCTTGACAACGGAAGAGAAGAGGAAGTAGACATTGAGGTAGTGGATATTTCCAAAGCCGGAGTCGGCTTTACCTGCAGGGAGCCTCTTATGATCGGCGCTATTTATGAAGCATATCTTACCATCTGGACAAAAGAGGTACTGCATGCGGTGGTTGAAATCGTGAGAATCGAAAAGAAAGAAAATACGATTTCTTATGGTGCCGTTTTCGTGGGTATGCCGGAAATGGATGCCTTCCGCATTGAAGCCTATCAGACGGTGGAAGACGGGCAGTAAATGAAAAAGTACAGTAAATTCGGAAAAGCAGCGATAATTCTTATCCTGCTTTTTCTGTGGTATAGCATGATATTTTCGTTTTCCGCCCAGAACGGCGAGACCTCCGGCTCCTTGAGCGGCAGCATCGCCTTAAAGACAGTGCAGGTGTTTGATAAGCTGACCTTCGGGCACCGGAGTGAGGAGAACATTGCTCTTCTTGCAAAAAAGCTGGAATTTCCCATAAGAAAAGCGGCACACTTTACCGAGTATGCCGTTTTAGGATGCCTGTGGTTCTTTTTCTTCCGGATATTTTTGGGTAAAGCCGGAGGAAAAAAGCAGCGTATCTGTATGCTTGTATGCGTAGGAATTGTGTTCCTGTCCGCAGTGGGAGATGAGTTTCACCAGACCTTTATTTCGGGAAGAAGCGGTAATTTTGGGGATGTGCTGCTGGACACTGCCGGCGGCTTTACCGGGATTTTCCTATGTGGTTTCTTTACCCGCAGGGCACGCAAATCATAAACATTAAATAATCGTATATCTTTTTTCACATAAGACCTCTCTTGCTCTGGCAAGGGAGGTTTTGTCGTAGAATTCCAAACGGACGGCGCCCTCCGCACGCTCCCTGCTGTGGGTGATGCCGATATTCTTGATACTTAAGCCGTGTTCGGCAAGAATGTTCATAATGGAAGCCATGGAGCCTGCCCTGTCGTCAATGTTGACCGTGAAATCATAAATGCGGTCAACGGAGCCGTTTGCATCAGCCACAAAGGAGTCCCGGTAGGTGCGGGCGCTGTCAAAGAATGCATACAGGGCATCCGCGTCTTTTTTTTCTAAGAGCTCCTTTACGGAAGACAAGGCTTTGATGTATAAGGATAGCATTTCGGTAATGTTTTCACTGTTGGTCAGGCAGATCTGCTGCCAAACATCCGGGGAAGAGGAAGCAATCCGGGTAATATCCTTAAAGCCGCCCGCAGCAATCTGCTTCATAAGGGCGTCTTTCGTATCGTTATCTTTCACAAAATTTACCAGTGAAGAAGCAATAATATGGGGCAGATGGCTTATGCCTGCCGTAATCCTGTCATGCTCCCCGGGGGTCAGAATAAGGGGGATGGCGCCGATATCCGCTACGAGATTGCGGAAAGCCTCCACCTTTTTTTCAGGTACCTCCGCAGAAGGGGTCAGCAGATAGTAGGCATTCTGCAAAAGAAGGGCATGGGAATTGGCAAAGCCGATGCGCTCGCTGCCCGCCATGGGGTGTCCGCCGATGAAGTACGGGGACAGTCCCGTTTCTTCCACACACCGGAAGGTCGTGGATTTGACACTGCCCACATCCGTTAAAATGCAGTCCGGTGACAGAATTTCCTTTATGGCAGTTAAGTTTTTATCATTATTGGAAACCGGCGCACATAAAAATAGGTAGTCGCATACCGAAAAACGCTCGTTGATGGAAGAGACGGCTTCGTCGGCAATGCCTTCCTTCAGGGCAAGCGCTAAGGTTTCCTTATTGGTATCAAAGGCAAGAATACGGACATCCCGGCGAAAAGCTTTCAGGGCTTTTGCAATGGAACCGCCAATCAGACCGAGTCCGATAAATCCGCAGGTGATATAAGACATATGTTCAGACCTTTCTTTCCCGTGACATGGATGAAAATTACATGGTTCAAGCATGTTTACGTTACAATTATAAGAATTGTAGCACTTTAACGCGTTACAGTCAACAAGCAATAATTGTATTTAAAATAGAACATTTTTCTTGTAAAATGAGTGATAATTTAGTAATATATACCTATAGATTTTTGAAAAATGAAATTCAATTATACATAAATCACAAAAAATAAGAGAAAGGAAGGAATTATATGAAAGTTTACACAACCGACAAAATCAGAAATGTAGTACTCTTAGGCCATGGCGGCTCCGGAAAGACCAGTCTTTCTGAAGCCATGGGTTACCTTTCCGGAATAACCTCCCGCATGGGCAAAATTCAGGACGGCAATACCATCAGCGACTACAGTAAAGAAGAGCAGAAACGGCAGTTTTCCATTTCCACATCCGTGGTTCCCATTGAATGGGAAGGCTATAAAATCAACATTTTAGACGCGCCCGGATATTTTGACTTTGTGGGCGAAGCGGAAGAAGCCTTAAGCGCCGCGGGAGCCGCCATTATCGTGGTAAACGGTAAGGCAGGCGTGGAAGTGGGTACGGAAAAAGCCTGGGAGCTCTGCGAAAAGTATAAGCTGCCCCGTATTATTTATGTGACCAACATGGACGTGGACAATGCCTCCTTCCGTCAGGTCGTGGAGGATATGACGAAAAAATACGGAAAGAAAATGGCACCCTTCCATCTGCCCATCCGTGAAAATGAAAAGTTCGTGGGCTATGTTAATGTCATTACGGAAACCGGCAACCGATGGAAGGGAAAAGAAGTGGTGACCTGCGAGGTGCCGGAATACAATAAGCCCAACTTGAAAATCTGCCGGGATACCTTAATGGAAGCGGTAGCGGAAACCAGTGAGGATATGATGGAGCGGTATTTTAACGGGGAAACCTTCTCCGAAGCGGAAATCCGTGCGGCGCTGCGTACCAATGTCTGCGACGGCAGCATCGTTCCCATGAGCATGGGCTCCAATACATTGTGCCAGGGCGTTTACACACTGCTTGACGACATCATCAAATATTTCCCCAGCCCGGAAAACAGGGAGATTGCCGGCATCAACATGAAGACAGGAGAGATTTACCATGCGGATTACGATTTCTCCAAGGCAAAATCCGCCTATATCTGGAAGACCATCGTGGACCCGTTCATCGGCAAGTATTCTTTGATTAAAGTAAATTCCGGCGTCTTAAAACAGGACGATATGATTTACAACTTAGACAGGGACATCGAGGAAAAGGTCGGCAAGCTGTACGTGCTCTGCGGCAATAAGCCGATGGAAGTACCGGAGCTGCATGCCGGCGATATCGGCGCACTGGCAAAGCTGACGGCGGCACGCACCGGCAACAGCCTGTCCACCAGGGCGACCACCATCAAATTCGGCAAGTGGGAAATTTCCACTCCGTACACATGCATGCGCTATAAGCCGAAGGACAAGGCGGACGTGGATAAGATTTCCCAGGCTCTGCAGAAGATCACCCACGAAGATCTGACCTTAAAGGTAGTAAACGATGCGGAAAACAGGCAGACGCTCCTTTACGGTATGGGCGAACAGCATTTAGAGATTATTGCCAGCCGGCTCCTTTCCGAATACAAGGTGGAAATTGAACTTTCTAAGCCCAGGGTAGCCTATAAGGAAACCATAAAGGGCAGCTCAGATACGGAGTACAAATACAAAAAGCAGTCCGGCGGACACGGACAGTACGGTCATGTCAAGATGCGTTTCTCCCCTTCCGGTAACTTGGAGGAGCCCTATGAATTTACCCAGGAGGTCGTAGGCGGCGCCGTTCCCAAGAACTTCTTCCCGGCAGTGGAAAAGGGGCTGCAGGAATCCGTGGTGAAGGGACCCCTGGCGGGCTATCCGGTTGTGGGCGTAAAGGCAGTTTTATATGACGGCTCCTACCATCCGGTGGACTCCTCCGAAATGGCATTCAAGATGGCTGCCATCCAGGCGTTCCGCAAAGGCTTTATGGATGCAAAGCCCATTCTGTTAGAGCCCATTGCCACCTTAAAGGTCACCATTCCGGAAACCTATACCGGTGATGTGATGGGAGATCTGAACAAGAGAAGAGGCAGGGTGCTCGGCATGAATCCTCTGCAGGGCGGCAGACAGGTGATTGAAGCCGACATTCCCATGAGCAGTCTGTACGGCTACTGCACGGATTTACGCTCCATGACCGGCGGCAGGGGCGAGTATTCCTACACGTTTGCCCGTTACGAACAGGCGCCGTCGGATGTGCAGGAGAAAGAAGTAGCCGAAAGAGCGGCAAAGGCAACAACGGAAAGTGATTGACAATAGTCCTGGAAGTGCTTAAAATGAAGCTTAGGCGCTTAAGGGAGAAAGCCCTTTCGTTTCTTGTGAGATGAAAGGGCTTCTTATATATAGAACATATATAGAATGAATTTACCTTATGAGGAAAGAAGCCTGGCGCAGGAAAGGACAGAACAATGGCAGAAGTATACAATCACAGAGAAGTGGAGACAAAATGGCAGGATATCTGGGATAAGGAAAAAGCATTTGCTACCTCCACCGATTATTCCAAGCCGAAATATTATGCACTGGTAGAATTCCCGTATCCTTCGGGACAGGGACTTCATGTAGGACATCCGAGACCGTATACGGCACTGGATATCGTTGCAAGAAAGAGAAGAATGCAGGGGTACAATGTTCTTTACCCCATGGGCTGGGATGCATTCGGTCTGCCTACCGAAAACTATGCAATCAAGAATCACATCCATCCGAAGATTGTGACCAAGAATAACGTGGCACGTTTCAAAAACCAGCTTCATTCCTTAGGCTATTCCTTTGACTGGGACAGGGAGATCAATACCACGGATCCGAAGTACTACAAGTGGACCCAGTGGATTTTCTTAAAGCTGTTTAAAGCAGGTCTTGCTTACAAGACGGAAATGCCCATTAACTGGTGTACCTCCTGTAAGGTAGGTCTTGCCAACGAGGAAGTGGTAAACGGCGTCTGCGAGCGCTGCGGTTCCGAAGTAGTCCGCAAGGTAAAGAGCCAGTGGATGTTAAAGATTACCGCTTATGCGGAGAAGCTTATCGAAGGCCTGGATACCGTGGACTACATTGAAAGAGTAAAGGTTTCCCAGAAAAACTGGATTGGCAAGTCCACCGGTGCGGAAGTGGATTTTGTATTAAAGGACAAAGAGGATAAGCTGACCGTCTATACCACCAGACCGGATACCTTATTCGGTGTTACCTACATGGTTATGAGTCCGGAGCATCCTTTTATCGATAAGTATAAGGACTCCATTAAAAACTGGGACGACGTAGTGGCATACCGTGAAATGGCAGCCAAGAAGTCCGATTTTGAAAGAACCGAAATCGCAAAGGACAAGACCGGCGTTATGCTGGACGGTCTGACTGCGGTAAACCCGGTAAACGGCAAGGAAATTCCCGTATGGATTTCCGACTATGTACTGATGACCTACGGTACCGGCGCCATCATGGCGGTGCCCGCACATGATGAAAGAGACTGGGAATTTGCCAAGAAATTCAACATGCCCATCATCGAAGTAGTGGCAGGCAGCCCCGTGGACGTAAACGAAGCGGTATTTACCGACGTGGCAACCGGAACCCTTGTAAATTCCGAATTCTTAAACGGATTGTCCGTAGCGGATGCCAAGAAGAAAATCATTGAATTTTTAACCGAAAAGGGCATCGGTCACGAAAAGACCAACTATAAATTAAGAGACTGGGTATTCTCCAGACAGCGTTACTGGGGCGAGCCCATTCCCATTGTAAAATGTGAGAAATGCGGCTATGTGCCTCTTCCGGAAAGCGAGCTTCCTCTGGAGCTTCCCGATGTGGAAAGCTATATGCCTACCGACAACGGCGAGTCCCCTCTGGCGCACATGACGGACTGGGTAAACACCACCTGTCCCTGCTGCGGAGGCCCCGCTAAGAGAGAAACCGATACCATGCCCCAGTGGGCAGGTTCTTCCTGGTATTTCCTGCGTTACACGGACCCCACCAATGAAAATGCACTGGCAAGTCCCGAAGCCCTGAAATACTGGATGCCGGTAGACTGGTACAACGGAGGTATGGAGCATACAACCCTCCACCTTCTGTATTCCCGTTTCTGGCATAGATTTTTATATGATGAGGGCGTAGTTCCCTGTCCCGAACCTTACCAGAAGAGAACCTCCCACGGTATGATTTTAGGCTCCAACGGTGAAAAGATGAGCAAGTCCCGCGGCAACGTGGTAAATCCTGACGATATCGTAAGAGAGTACGGTGCAGATACCCTGCGTACCTATGAAATGTTCATCGGTGCATTTGATTTAAGCGCTTCCTGGAGTGAGGACGGCGTAAAGGGCTGCCGCAGATTTTTGGAGAGAGTCTGGAAGCTGCAGGATATCCTGACGGATGACGAAGGCTACTCCGCCGATATGGAAACTAAGATGCATCAGACCATCAAGAAGGTAAGCTCCGACTTTGAAAGCTTAAAGTACAACACGGCTATTGCAGCCATGATGTCCCTGATTAACGATTTCTACAAGAAGAATGCCGTTACCAAGGGAGAATTCAAGACCCTGCTTACCCTGCTTAATCCGGTTGCTCCCCACATCACCGAGGAACTGTGGCAGGCAAACGGCTTTGACGGCAGACTGTATCAGACCAGCTGGCCGGAATACGATGAGGAAAAGACGGTAGAGTCCACCATCGAGCTGGCTGTCCAGATTAACGGTAAGATGAAAGGAACCTTAAAGGTTTCCAAGGATGAACAGAAGGACAACATCCTTGCCATGGCAAAGGAAATGCTCGGTGACAAGCTGACCGGCACCATCGTAAAAGAAATTTATGTACCCGGCAGAATTGTAAATATCGTAGTAAAACCGTAATAAAAGCATAAAAGGAAAGCGCCGGCTTATGAGGTCGGTGCTTTTTTCATGATTTCATTCATTTTTTCCAATTCTTCTCTGGTACTGTGAAGCCTGATGGCTTCAATCACACGGGCAACCTCGTCCTTGGAAAAGGAGATGTCGGCCTGTCTGGCTTCCTTCATTCTGAGCATAAAAAAAGACATGAGTTCCTTCTGGCTTTTACCTTTGCCGCCGGTAACCAGGGAGCCTAAAAATTCGAGTTTGTTAAGGGAAATGTCCTTTACCAGAGGGTCGGACATCCATTCCGGTCTTTCTTCCATGATACACCTCGTTTTCTTTGATTTGTAAACCTTGCAGCTGGCTATGGGTTCTGTCCGTCATTGTTTTCCCAGCATGGATAAAATCTGGCTGATGTCCATGGAACCGTCGCCGTCTGCGGGAAAAGGAGCTCCCTCTGGGAACATATCCTTCATCATGGCTGCCATCTCCATCATTTCCTGCGCGTTTTTTACCGAGGAAGAATACCGGGCAAAACGGTCCAGCTTCTGCTTTTCTTCCCGGTTGCAGTAGGGAGAAAGCTCCTTGCACAAAGCGTCCGTGTCCGGCATGGGTTGTCTCGGCTGGCAGGCATAGGGATGGTTTTTAAAATAAGACAGCGTATATTGAAACTCCATGAATTTAATGTATATTGCCATCTTTTTCTGCATTTCCGGTTCAAAATAAGGCAGGAGGAGTTTATACATCTGGATGTGGTTGTTGGTATAAATGCTGTCAAAAGCAAGAATTTTGTCACAGTTGTCCTTGTCCGTCTGCATAAATCCTCCATCGAAAGTGCTTTTCTAATCTTATGCAAAAATCTTATGTAAAAGACGTTTTTTGTATGCGGCGGACGGACTTTCTGAGGGCCCGCCCGCAAGTGAGTACGGCTCCCTAAGGAACCGGGTCATTAGCAGCAGGAATTATTGTTTCCGCAGAAGCAGGAAAGCAACAGAATCCAGATGAGCCAGTCACAGCTTGAGTTGTTGTTGTCGCAACCGCAGCCGCCGGATGTGCCGAGACCACAGCCGTTGTTGCCGCCGAAGCAGGAGAGAAGCAGGATAATCCAGATAATGTTGCATCCGCATCCGTTGTTATTGTTGCAGCCGGTGTTGCATCCTGTGTTACATCCACAGTTGGTAGCAGTTAAATCACTCATTTTAATTGCCTCCGAATTGTTTTTATGGTTTATTCTATGTACACAGGCATGTCAATGTTTCCACATGATTAAAAAATTTTTTGCAAGACAAAAATGCTTGAATAAATTAAAAGATATAGTAAAATAGTACTTGTATATTTATGTGCAGAAAGAGAAACAGGAGAGATGCCCGTGTACGAAGCAGCAGGCAGACAGTTCCGGACGGAAGCCGACTATAAGTTAGCTCTGCATGATAAAGCAGAGATTGAAAAGATAAAAAAGCAGAGGAATACAGATACGCCGGAGCAGATTGACGCCCTGCTTGCCGATATTGCACAGGGGAAAATCCGGCTGTATACCATTCTGAAAGAGGATTTTACGGAAGAACTGCAGGATAAAAAGGAAACTCTACTAAAGGCAGGAGATGGCTTTGGAAAAGAAGACAAACGAAAGAAACCTGCCGGCAGACAGAGGGCATCCTCCGGAAAAAGCAAATCCCATACTTCCCTGGATGAATTTGATGCGGATATGCAGAAGCGGATTTTAAGGGAAATGAAAAAGCGGGAGCGTATCCGGAGGGGCATTGTGGCGGTGTGCAGCCTGTTGGTTGTGGGAAGCCTTGCCTACCTTGCAGACTATTCCTACCGGACAAAAAGGCTGGATGATTATGCCGCCATACAAAAGAACCTGAAAAACACCGCACTTACCACTCCGGAAACACCGGAAACACCGGTCATTCACTATGATGATGACACGGCGGATACACTTCCGGATATTCTGCCGGAGTATCAAACTTTATATAGTTTGAACAAAAGACTAATCGGATGGGTAAAAATTGACGATACATATATTGATTACCCGGTACTTCAGACTGTGAACAACGATTACTATCTGAACCATAATTTTGACCAGGAGGAGGACAAAAACGGCAGCATTTTCTTAGACAAGGACTGCAGCATTTATCCCCGCTCCACAAACCTCATTCTGTACGGCCACCATATGAGAAGCGGCAGAATGTTCGGACAGCTCAACAAATACAGCTCCGAAAAGTTTTACAAAGAGCATAAATACATCCAGTTTGATACTATTTACGAAAAAGGCACTTACGAAGTGATGTATGTGTTCCGCTCCAAAATTTATGAGGAAAGTGAAATCGTATTCAAGTATTACCAGTTTACGGATGCGGTATCGGAAACCGAATTTGAATCCAATATGATGCAGATGGCGGATATGTCCCTGTACGATACGGGCGTCAGCGCCGAGTACGGAGATGAGCTTCTCACTCTGTCCACCTGTGATTACTATACCAGTGACGGAAGATTTGTTGTGGTTGCAAAGAAAATCCGATAAATTTCCCGGAAAAGGAGAAAGACATGGCAAAGAAAGAAATAAAAAGGAAAAATCTGAAATTGAGGAGGAGATTGCGAAAGACATTAGGCGCTGTCTGCCTGATAACCGCACTCCTCATTGCTCTCATTCCCGTACCGGAGACGAAAGCGGCAGGGGATAAAAAATATCTCTGGGATGAGCTGATATGGAAGGGCAGCGCCGCACAGAGCAGCAGCATAATCCCTGTGGTGCCGGCTGACTGCGATACCATTTATACAACGGGTGACGGTACTTACCAGTTTGCCTTTGTCAACGCTTCCTCCACGAGTCCGGACAAGGTTGCGATTATCTTAGGATACAACGCAGGAAACCTGGCAGACAACAAGCTGGTAATTCCCGACAGTGTGGATGCGTTTACCAAATACAACGAAAACTTAGGCTCCCGTACCGGCTATGTAGCTGTGAGCCGCAGCCAGAAGCCTCTGTATTACAAGGCAAACGATCCGGTATACGAAGAAGATGTTTCCGGCAACCCCGTTTTGGTAAAGGAAGCGGAATTCAGAGCCTGCTATTATGCGGATTACAAGCAGTGGAGCACTCTGGATTTAGCGGATTTCTATTACCGGGACACAACGGGCGATACCAGCGGAACCGTTTATAAGGGCGATGACGGTTACAATTACCGTAAGACCGAAAGTACCGCCGAACAGTGGATTAAAAACATCACCGTTATGTACATAGGAAACCAGTCCTTAATGGCAAACCCTCTGGCAACCGGAGACGGTGCCGTACAGGAATGGGTGGTAGCGGAGCCGGAAGGTACCATCAATACCAATCCCGACAACGGTGTATTTGCCAATGAAGGAAACATCCGTACCCTTGTGGTAGGCGAAAGACTGATGGGAATCGGCAACTATGCCTTTTACGGCTGTACCGGTCTGGAAAGCATCACCCTCGGCAACGGTCTTACCGAAATGGGACACCATGCATTTGCCAACTGCGTCAATATGGCGGCAATCGGACTGGATTTTAATTCCCGTCTGCAGTATATTTCCGACTACACCTTCTTAAACTGCCGGGCGCTGATGGAGTTTACCCTGCCCGCAAGTGTTACGAAGATTTACGATCATGCGTTTGAAGGCTGCTCGAACTTAGGCCTTACCGCAGGCACACTGGATATTGCCGGTGTAAACGAAGGCAAGAATGTCACTCTGGATGACCTCGGTGTATCCGTATTCAAGGGCTGTACCAGAATTTCCGACCTGACTCTGCCGGAGTCCATTACCGGAAAAATCAACTTAAATAACTTTGAGGGCTGCAACGGCTTAAAGAGAATTAAAGTGGAAAGCCCCTATACTGACTTTGAAGGAGAATATACGGGAAAGGATCTGAATTTTCTTTCCTGGGTAGATCCCACCTTTTATTTTGAAGCGGACGGTTCCTCCACCACGCACACCTTTACCAAGGCAAATGCCATTGCTTTTAAGTATGCGGACAGGGACTGCTATGAAATTATCAAGAGAGAAACCGCTACTGACGGTAGTACCGCAGAGCTGACCTATCAGGTCAATTCCAACAATGAGCTTTTGTACTTCAATATGAATAAGAAGGTTGCGGAAGTAACCATACCCTCCACCATAGGCCCTTACGGTATTTCCGCCATCAATTCCGGCAGCTTTTCCGGCAACTGCTTCTTAGAGAAGATTACCATTCCCGCTACGGTGCATGATATTAACGAAAGCGCCTTCAAGGGATGCCATAATTTAAAGGATGTTATTTTTGAGGATGCCAGTTCCGTACAGTATATAGGACAGAACGCCTTTGCTACCCAGCTTGTGGACGGCGTACATGCAACCGGCTGTCCCAACGAAAGCACATACCTGAAATCCACACCGGTGCTTCGGTTTACCGGTACTGTTTCCGATACCTGCATTCCGTTTACTTATGCAATGTCTGCCGACAGTAATATCAATGCCGGCTCCCAGCCAAAGACCTACATTACCTATTTCAGCGGCTGGCCGACCAACTTGGAAGTGCAGTATGTGGTAAACCCGGATACCGGCAATGGGATGGCTACCCTGGTGGATTATCCGAGATTTAAGGAACTGACCACAAAGTATACCAAAGCCAATTATCCGTACATTACGTCTGACTATGAAGATGCGGCAAGAACGGCTGTTTCCGTTTATAACAGCTGGCTGGCAGACAATTCCACGGAAGTGACAGACGATCAGTGGCGTATTATTTATGCGGCATTACAGCCGGATATTCCGAAGGGAGTAAAGGCTGTTAAACAGGGACTTTTCTCCAATGCCAAAGCAGAGAAAAATGCGGATGGAAGTTATGTTTTAAATGCGGACGGTACTTACGCTTTACGGAAGGTAGATGCTTCCGATACGCCGGATACGGAAATCCAGAACATTATATTCCGCGATATTGTGGAATTTGAACCGTATACCATCAGCGGTTGTAAGTCACTTACCCACATTGACGTGTTCAGCCCGCAAACGGTGATTGATGATTATGCGTTTGCCTATGACTATACGACACACGGCAGCACCATGAAGGAAACGGTCGGCTCCGATTCTACCCTGACGGGATTTTTTGCTCCGACAAGTACCTCCATGTCCATAGGGGATTATGCCTTCAATAACAATGTAAAGCTCACCGGTGTGACTTTTTCCGGAAGTATCAGTGAAATCGGTATACGTCCTTTCAGGGACTGCCAGGTTATGGACAATGTTGCGTTCCAGTCCTGGGATGGATATAATCCGCTGTATACCTGCGAAAAGGGTATTCTTTACGGCATAGATGAGGGCGGCAACAAGAAGAGTATAATTGAATGCTTTGAAAGCCGCGGTCTTACCAGTACTCCCGGTACGGTAAGTGCTGACGAATTAGCCGGGGTAACGGAAATTTACAAAGAAGCTTTTATGGACTGTGAAGGAGTAGGACAGGTGGATCTTTCCACTTCCAAAATCTCCACAGTGCCTGAGAATGCATTTAGAAATACAAAGAGCCTGTATTCCGTGAAGCTTCCGACCACCTGTAAGTCCATCAGCAAGTATGCGTTCCACGACAGTAACGTAAGATATCTGGAAATCCCCAGCAGCGTTACCTACCTGGATCCGACAGCCTTCAATACTCCGCAGAATTTAAGCTCCGACGGTGATTACAAGACCATTGAGTTTTACTGTGAGGAAGGCAGTGCGGCAGAAATCTATGCAGATGAATACATCAATATCAATGTGACACACAAACCGGCCTCCACGACCTTTAAGGTTATTTTCTGGGACTATGACGGCTCCGTACTCAGCGAACAGGAGGTTTTAATCGGTATGGATGCGGTTGCACCGGCAGATCCGAAACGGGAAGGTTATGTATTTGAGGGCTGGATTCCCTCCGACTTTACCAAGATAAGCCGCAACATGGACATTACGGCACAGTACCGTAAGATTGACTCCGAAGAAACCAAGTTTACGGTGCGTTTTATTGACTATGACGATAAGGTGCTTTATACCCAGAAGGTAGCAGCCGGCGAAGATGCCATTCTTCCCCAGGCGCCTACCAGAACCGGATATACCTTTACCGGCTGGCGGCCTGCCATTACCAATATCCAGAAGGATACGGATGTATATGCCCAGTATGAAAAGAAAGGTTCCGGCAATAACGGAGGAAATAGCGGTGGCAACAGCGGCAACAACGGAAATAACGGCGGAAACGGCAACAACGGAAACGGCACCGTGAGCGGCGGAAATGCCAATACACTGTATACCCTGACGGTAAAGAACGGACAGGGTTCCGGCAGCTATGTGGCAGGAGCTACGGTTATTGTCATTGCCAATGAGCCGGCAAGCAACCAGCAGTTCTCCAAGTGGACCTCTGACAATACGAGTATTAAATTTGCCAGTGATACGGTATCTGCCACAACCATGGTGATGCCTGCTGCCAACGCGACCGTTACGGCAAACTACACAAATAAAACGACGAATGGAAACGCAGGCTCCGGTACTTCCGGAAACCGTGGCAACACAAGTGTTTCCGGCGGCAACAGTACCAATAAAAACAACAACACAGGCGGCAATAAGACCGGTTCCACCGTTGTCATCGACAAAAACGGTTTATCCAATACCGGTGTGGTTTCCGCAACGGTAAAGGGCTCTTCCGATAACTTTGTCATTAAAATCACGGAGGATTCAGCCGCTTCCGAAGCAGTTGTGAAGGCTCTGATGGATGAATACGGCAGTCTTGATAATGTAAAATATTTCCCGATGGATATTTCCCTTTACGATTCCACCGGCAAAACCAAGATTACCGATACCACGGGATTGTCTATTTCCATAACCCTGCCGTTGCCGGATTCCATGATTACCTATGCCGGCAACAACAAGGTAGCGGGTGTGGTCAACGACAAGTTAGATAAGCTGACACCGAAATTCACCACCATTGACGGAGTATCCTGTGTAACCTTTACAGCAGAGCATTTTTCACCGTATGTGATTTATGTCAATACCAGCCAGCTTACGGCAAACGGTGTAACGGACAGTTCCCCCAAGACCGGAGATATTTCTCCCAAGTGGTTTGCGGTGATTGCCCTGACCGGTATGGCAGTTATTCTGTTTGTAAAGAAGGACAGAGTGTACAAAAAGGTTCCTGCATAAATTGGGGCAAGCTCCGGTTTGAAAGATAAAGGAAAGCTTATGAAAAGATATGGAAAAGGTATGCTTGCCGTACTGCTTTCCGTGATACTGTCAGCAGGCGCGTTTACTTCTGCAAAAGCGGAAGGAGCGTCTGCCGGCAAAAGCAAGGAAATCGGAAGCAGCTATGTGGTAGGCAACAAGGCTTTTATCTTCTACCGGGATAAAAGCACGGAGGACTCCGGCATGGAAACGGGCGGCAATGACGGCTCCGTAAGTACCGGGGACAGTGACAACAGTATAGAAATAACACCTTTAAAAAAGAATGAAGGCATCAGCAAACGTACCGTGACAGAGGACGGAAAGGTGGCAGCCCGCGCCTATTACAAAAGTAAGGGTCTGTCAGGATATGCTTTTCCCAATGTCACGTATGTGGGAGAATTGTCCTATGCCCGCAGTAATCTGCGGGAAGCGGTGCTTCCGTACGGATTAAAAACCATCGGCTACGGTGCTTTTTATCATTGCGACAGGCTCGCCAAGGTACAGATACCGGTGACGGTAACGGAGATTGCACCCAAGGCATTTTCCCAGAGTGCCTGGTTAAAGAACTGGCTTGCAGGCACGGGCGATGATTTTCTGATTGTGGGCGACGGTATTTTACTTGCCTACCGGGGAGAGGCGGAAGAAGTAACCATTCCCGAAGGGGTAAAGAAAATCGGACCGGAAGTGTTTATGGGCGATACCCGGATAACATCGGTGGTTCTGCCGGATTCCGTTACCGAGGTAGGAGAAGCCGCTTTTTATAACTGCAGCAATCTTACGACGGTGACAGGCGGAAGCGGGCTTGCCAAAATAGCGGACAGGGCATTTGCCGGCTGTCCCGTAAGCGGCTTCGTCATCGGGGCGGGCGTGAAGGAACTGGGTCTGCGGTGCATTGACTTTACGGACACGGCGCTTCCGGAAGAAGAATGCTTTGTGGTGTTTGAAAGTACGGACGCATTGCCGGTTGTTTCCTATGAAGAGACAGCGGAAAAAATGGCAAATACCGCTTACCGGGATGTGTGCCTCAAGGGCGTGAACCGTATAGAGCATACGGAAGAAAAAACGGACGAAGAGTTTACCCCCTATCTGCAGCTTACGGAGGCGGAAGAGGGATTAAAAATAAACAATCAGGTAAGCGGCAAGGTTACGGCGGATTTTACGGGAAAGGGTTCCTACGTGCTTACGGCAGTGGAACAGGAAAGCTCCGATGCGGTGGAAACGGCATATGAGAGCCTGTACGGAGGCAGACCGGAGGGAGAAAAGCTTACGGTGACGTTTTCCCTTACGGATGCGGCGTATCCGGTTCCCATAGAGCAGCTTAACAAAGGAAAACTCACCCTTAATGTGACACTGCCCGATTACCTGAAATACAGCGATATCCGTGTCCTTACCGTGGATAAGGAAGGACAGTTGGAAAACATTTCCTACACGGGAGAGGAAGGAAAGATAAGCTTTCCCGTTACCCATACGGGCGATTACGTGTTTCTGAGTGTGAGTGACAGCAAGGTTTACGGACAGACAAAGGTAAACGGCGGACAGGCCGTCATAGAACGGAACAAAGACTTCGGCATAGAATAAGAAAAAAGCCGGAGTCTTTTTTTATGTTTATTGCAAGAAAACAGATTGGATGCGAGGACTTTACCGGAAAAGCCGGCGGTGAGGGCATAACCATAGCCGTGCTGGACACCGGTATTTCCACGCATCCCGATTTCGGAGGGAGAATACTGGCATTCCGGGACTTTGTGAACGACATGCCATATGTATATGACGACAGCGGACACGGCACCCACGTGTGCGGGATTGCCGCGGGAAACGGTCTGCTTTCGAGGGGCAGATACCGGGGCGTGGCGCCGGGGGCGAGCCTGGTTGTGGGAAAGGTCTTAAACGAGCAGGGGGACGGCAGTGTGGATGCCATGCTTAAAGGACTTTCCTGGATTTTGGAAAACAAGGACAGATGGAAAATACGCATCGTGAATATCTCGGTGGGATTCGGCGGCACGATGCCGGAAAAAAAGGAAATGCTTCTTAGGGTAAAAATGGAGGAAGCATGGGAAGAAGGACTTCTGGTGATCTGTGCGGCGGGGAACAACGGACCGGCGCCGGGCAGCATTTCCTATATGGGAGAGAGCCCGAGGCTCATTACCGTGGGATGCTATGACAAGGAGAGGCGAAGCGGAAAGAAGAGCTGCGAAATCTATTCTGCCAGAGGTCGGGAGGGAGTCTTATACCGGAAGCCGGACTTAGTGGCGCCGGGGACGGAAATTGTGTCCTGCAATGCTTTTTACCGGAAAGCGGGCGCACGTACCCAGGGAGCCTATACGGCAAAAAGCGGCACATCCATGGCAACGCCCATGGTGAGCGGCTGTCTGGCACTTTTATTGGAAAAATATCCGGATTTAAGCAAGGAGCAGGCAAAGTACCGGCTGCTTAAGGGCTGCGTCAGGCTAAAAGAACCGGACAATTTACAGGGGTATGGCATGCTGCATGTGAAAAGGGTATTGACAGACTCGGTATGATTGTATACAATTATACGAGATTTAACAATAGAAGAAAGAGGCTTCCAATCATGAGAGAAAATGAAACATTTGACAATCGTCCGGTGAACATGAATACGAGAAATAATCTTCTGGAAATAGAAGAGCATATGTATATTCTGGATGATGTGGAGAAACCCAATGTATTCCGAAATATGTTTCCTTATTCCGAGATACCGAAGATACCTTTCAACGACAGAATTGTGCCTCACAATATGCCTAAGGATATCTGGATTACCGATACCACCTTCCGTGACGGACAGCAGTCAAGAGCGCCGTATACCACGGAGCAGATTGTGACTATTTACGATTATCTGCATAAGCTGGGCGGTCCCAACGGTATGATCCGTGCTTCGGAATTCTTCCTTTACAGCAAAAAGGACAGGGATGCGGTCTATAAATGTATGGAGAGGGGCTATGAGTTCCCCGAAGTAACCAGCTGGATCCGCGCCAGTAAGGAAGACTTTAAATTAGTAAAAGAAATCGGTATGAAAGAAACCGGTATTTTAGTAAGCTGCTCCGACTATCACATTTTCTTAAAGCTTAAGATGACAAGAAAACAGGCGATGGAGCATTATTTAAGCGTTATCAAGGAGTGTCTGGAAGAGGGCATCAGCCCCAGATGCCACTTAGAGGATATCACCAGAGCGGATATTTACGGCTATGTGGTACCGTTCTGCTTAGAGCTTATGAAGCTGCAGGAGGAATATAAAATACCCATCAAGGTGCGCGCCTGCGATACCATGGGCTACGGGGTCAACTATCCCGGCGCCGTTATTCCCCGAAGCGTACAGGGTATCATTTACGCCCTGCATACAAATGCCAGCGTGCCCCATGCCAACCTGGAATGGCACGGACACAACGATTTCTACAAGGCAGTTTCCAACTCCACCACGGCATGGCTGTACGGCTGCTCCGGCGTCAATACCTCCCTTTTCGGTATCGGCGAACGTACCGGCAACACGCCTCTGGAAGCCATGGTATTTGAATATGCCCAGCTCCGCGGCAGCTTAAACGGTATGGATACCACGGTCATTACCGAACTGGCAGAGTATTATGAGAAGGAAATCGGTTATCATATTCCGGAAAGAACGCCCTTCGTCGGAAAGAATTTCAATGTAACGAGAGCCGGTATCCATGCGGACGGACTTCTGAAAAACGAAGAGATTTACAATATCTTCGATACGGATAAATTCTTGAACAGACCTGTTCTGTGCGCAGTTTCCAATACCTCCGGTCTTGCCGGCATTGCCCACTGGATTAATACCTATTACAAGTTAAAAGAAGAGCAGCATGTGGACAAGAACAGTGAGCTGGTACATGAAATCAAGAAGTGGGTGGATGCCCAGTATGCGGACGGACGTGTAACGGTTCTGACCGATGAAGAACTGGTGAAAGTGATTAATGAAATCTGTGAAGAGAAGCATCTTACCATCGGAAAATAACCCGGGAAATGCAGCTTTGCAGACAGATGGGAGCAAACATTGGAAAAGTATGATGTGAAGCAGGAAGTGACGGACAAGTACTCCCTGCGGGGGCGTATTTTCCATAAGTTAAGGGAGGATATCCTGAACGGAAAATATGCCGATTATGAGGAATTGAAAGAAGTTGCCATCGGAGAAGAAATGGGTGTCAGCCGTACCCCTGTCCGCGAAGCCTTCCGGCAGCTGGAATTAGAAGGGCTCATCCAGATAATCCCCAACAAAGGCGCTTATGTAACCGGTATCACGGAAAAGGATGTGAAGGACATCTATATGATACGTTCTCGTCTGGAGGGGCTGTGCGCCAGATGGGCAACGGAGCACATTACAAAGGAACAGCTTGATGAGCTGGAGGAATGTGTGTACCTTGCCAAGTTCCATGCTTCGAAAGGACATATGGAACAGCTTCCCGAACTGGACAACCGGTTTCATGAAATTTTATACGAAGCATGCGATTCCAAAATGCTGGAGCACCAGCTGAGGGATTTCCACGCCTATGTACTGCGGGTGCGCAGAAAAACCCTTTCCACACCGGAACGGAGCATGGCGTCCAACGAAGAGCATGAGAAAATCATGCTGGCAATCAAGGACAGAAATGCCGACGAGGCGGAACGGCTTGCCCATATGCATATGATAAATGCCTATGAAAACATGGTAAAGAACGGCTTACATGAAGCCTATGAAAACAATGCAGCAGCGAAACAGGAAAAAGAAAGCGAGGACACAGCAAAATGAGTAAAATTCAGATGACTACCCCCTTGGTGGAAATGGACGGAGATGAAATGACAAGAATCCTTTGGAAGATGATCAAGGATGAACTGTTGTTGCCCTTTATCGATTTGAAGACCGAGTACTATGACCTTGGTCTGGAATACCGCAACGAAACCAACGACCAGGTAACCGTGGACAGCGCCAATGCCACCTTAAAGTACGGAGTAGCCGTAAAGTGTGCGACCATTACCCCCAATGCGGCGCGTATGACGGAGTACAACTTAAAGGAAATGTGGAAGAGCCCCAACGGCACCATCCGTGCCATTTTAGACGGTACCGTATTCCGTACCCCCATCGTGGTAAAGGGCATCGAACCCTGCGTAAAGAACTGGAAAAAGCCCATTACGCTGGCAAGACATGCTTACGGCGATGTGTATAAGAATACCGAAATGAAGATTGCGGGTCCCGGAAAGGCAGAACTGGTATTTACCGCAGAGGACGGCACCGAGACCAGGGAGCTGATACATAACTTTACCGGCGCAGGCGTGCTGCAGGGCATGCACAACACTGACAAGTCCATCACCAGCTTTGCAAGAGCATGCTTTTCCTATGCATTGGACTTAAAGCAGGATTTATGGTTTGCCACAAAGGATACCATTTCCAAAAAGTATGACCATACCTTCAAGGATATTTTTGCTGAGGTTTACGAAAACGAATACAAGGCGAAATTTGAGGAAGCCGGCATTACCTATTTCTACACCCTGATTGACGATGCGGTAGCAAGAGTCATGAAAGCAGAGGGCGGCTTTATCTGGGCATGCAAGAACTACGACGGCGATGTAATGTCCGATATGGTTTCTTCCGCGTTCGGTTCCCTCGCCATGATGACTTCCGTACTGGTTTCCCCGAACGGCGTATACGAATACGAAGCCGCACACGGAACCGTACAGCGTCATTACTACAAGCACTTAAAGGGAGAGGAAACCTCCACAAACTCCGTAGCAACCATTTTTGCATGGACCGGAGCATTGAGAAAGCGCGGCGAGTTAGACGGCATCAAGGAACTGGTAGAATTTGCGGATAAGCTGGAAAAGGCAACCCTTTCCACCATTGAAAGCGGCAGAATGACCAAGGACCTTGCCCTGATTACCTCCTTAAAGGATGTCACCGTATTAAACAGCGAGAACTTTATCAAAGAAATCCGTAAAACATACGAAGCAATGTAAGAAAAAATATGCAGTATATGCAGAAAAAAGGCTTGCGGTTTATTCCGCAAGCCTTTCCCATTCTTCGTACGCTTCTGAAAGCTGTCCGTCCGTTTCTTCGATTTTTTTGGAAAGCTCCTGCAGCTTTCCCACATCCGTTGCGATGGAAGGGTCGCACATCTTTTCTTCCAGGGATGCTTTTTCTTCTTCTAACTTTTCAATCCGCTGTTCGCATTTCTTTAAGTCGTTTTCTTTCTTTCGTTTCTGTGCCTGTTCCTCTTTCTGCTGTTTCCAGTCCGTTTTGCTTTCGGTATCCTCGGTGGGAGCAGCGGCGGAAGCAGCCGGTGTATTTACGGCCAGTTGTTCCTTCTTTAAGAGGTAATAGTCGTAGTTGCCCAGATAATTGGTAAAGTCCCCGCCGGAAAGTTCCAAGATGCGGTGGGCGGTTTTATTGATGAAATAACGGTCGTGGGAAACATAGAGTACGGTGCCTTCGTAGTGGTTTAAGGCATCCTCTAAGATTTCCTTTGACATAATATCCAAATGGTTGGTGGGCTCGTCCAGGATTAAAAAGTTGGCATTGGAGAGCATCAGTTTTGCCAGGCTGACACGGCCTTTTTCACCGCCGCTCAAATCGGCAATCCGCTTGAAAACATCATCCCCGGTAAAGAGGAAAGCCGCCAGTACATTGCGGATGCGGGTGTTGTCCAGGTACGGATACTCATCGGAAATCTCTTCAAAGAGGGTCTTTTCATCATGCAGTACATGGTGTTCCTGGTCGTAGTAACCGATTTCCACGTTGGAGCCTAATCGAAAGCTTCCGGCGTCCGCTTCGATGAGCCGGTTGATGATTTTTAAAATCGTAGTTTTGCCGGTGCCGTTGTCCCCGATGATTGCCACATGCTCCCCGCGCTTTAACCGGAAGGAAAGGTGGGAGAAGAGCGTCTGGGAGCCGAAGGATTTTTTTAAGTCCTCCACGGTCAGCACATCGTTGCCGCTTAAAACGGCGGGAGTCAGGGTCAGATGCATATCGGATTTTACTTCCGTGGGTTTGTCCAGCACCTCTATTTTATTTAACATTTTCTCGCGGCTTTCCGCACGCTTGATGGATTTTTCCCTGTTGAAGGAGCGGAGCTTTTCAATAACCTCCTCCTGATGTTTGATTTCCTGCTGCTGGTTCATATAGGCATTCCACTGGGCTATGCGGAGCTGTTCTTTTTTGACGGCATAGTCGGAATAGTTGCCGGCAAATACGGTGGAGCGTCCGTTGTCGATTTCAATGATTTTGGTAGCCAGTCTGTCCAGGAAGAAGCGGTCATGGGAAACGATTAAAACCGCACCCCTGTAATTTTTAAGGTAGGTTTCCAGCCATGCAATGGACTGCATATCCAGGTGGTTGGTCGGTTCGTCTAAAATAATAAGGTCGGGGGACAAAAGCAGAAGACGTCCCAGCGCCACACGGGTTTTCTGACCGCCGGAGAGGGCGGAAGTTTTTTTATCAAATTCTTCCTCCGTAAAGCCCAGCCCTTTTAAGACGCCTATGAGCTCACTTTTGTATATATAACCGCCGCTTGCCTCAAAACGGTGGGTGAGCTGGCTGTATTCCTCCATAATTCCGGCAAGGCTTTCTTCGTCCGCATCCTTCATGGATTTTTCGGTTTCCCGTATTTTATGCTCCAGGGCAATCAAATCCTGCTTTACGGACAAAAGCTCTTCGTAGATGGTGTTATCATCCGACAGTCCGGCATTCTGGGAAAGATACCCCAGGCTTTTTCCCTTGCCTAAAATGACCTGGCCGTCATCGGCTGCCATTTCGCCTACAATAATCTTAAGCAGAGTGGACTTGCCGGCACCGTTGATGCCCACAATGGCTGCTTTTTCATGGTCCTCTATATGAAAAGAAATTTCTTTTAAGACTTCGTTTCCGACAAATGCTTTCTGTATATTCTGACAGGAAAGTATCATGGTCTGTTCCTCACATTCTGTTTTGCTTTCTATAGTTTACCGTCATGGAAAAATAATGTCAAATTTTTCTGCATGGGGCGCGTCTGCGTTGACAATTTTTTAACACTCTTATATAATAAATTATAAATTCTTATGGAAAAGCAAGCTATAAAACAGGAGGCGTTAGTGTGGAAGGAAAAGGCATTTCCCAGGCGGTTATCGGGCGTCTGCCACGTTATTTCCGTTACTTGGGAGACTTAAAGGATGAAGGAGTGGAACGCATTTCTTCGCAGGAACTTTCCCGCAGAATGCAGGTAACCGCGTCGCAGATACGGCAGGATTTCAACAATTTCGGCGGCTTCGGACAGCAGGGTTACGGCTATAATGTTGATTATCTGTATACGGAAATCGGAAAAATACTGGGACTCGACAAGACCCACCGGCTGATCATCATCGGCGCAGGCAACCTCGGACGGGCTCTCGGCAATTATATGAACTTTGAAAAGAGGGGCTTTATTTTAAAGGGAATATTCGATAAAAATCCGGCGCTCTGGGGAGAAAAGGTCCGGGAAATTACCGTTCAGCCCATGGAAAGAATGGAAGCGTTCATGCAGGAAAACGATATTGATATTGCGGTGCTCACCATTCCCAAAAACAGCGCCATTGACGTGGCGGAGGTACTGGTGAAATGCGGCGTCCGCGCCATTTGGAATTTTGCGCATGTGGATTTACAGGTTCCGCCCGAAATCCAGGTGGAAAACGTTCATCTTTCGGACAGTCTGATGAAGCTTTCCTACAATCTGGAGCAGGCAAACCGGAAGAAAGAAGAAGCTGATGCGTAGAGGTAAATTTACCGGAAAGGCATCTGAATGAAGAAGAAAGAAAAAGACTTTTATGAGGCGGTAAACGCCTACAATATCCCGGTGCTGACATTGGATCACAACTGGCACAAGCTGTTTGGAAACGAGGAAGCCCCCCCAGCCGTAAAAGTGCTGCAGGAGGAGCTGAACGAGCTCTTAAAGAAGCAGGGCAGGGCGGCTACGGAAGGAAAAAAGACAGCCGCCTTAAAGAAGAAACTGATGGAAGAGATCATTCCGCTGGCAGATGCCTACAACAAAAAGGAAGACAAGGCAACCGAGAAAAAAATCGAAGAGCATAAGAGACTCATTGCCGAGTGCAACGAGAAGCTTAAGGACTACCGGCTGGAGTTAAATGCCCTGCCGGACGAAATAAAGGCAGTCAACAAAAAACTGATGTTTGCCACCATGGATATCTGCTACCGGCAGCTCAATGAAAATACGGCAAGCATTGCGGCAGCGGAGGAATGGATACGGGACACGAGGATAGAATTAAAAAAACAGCTTATCCGGAAACAGGAAATGGAGCAGAAAAATCAGGAGCTGTATTCCTATATGCATTCCATTTTCGGAGTGGATGTCATCAATCTGTTTGACGGAGAATACGGAAATAAGGAGAGTAAAGAGGACGGTTGAGCACAACAGTCCTTTTTCAAATGATATGGAAAAGAAAAACGGAATCCTGCCTGTCAGCCTTGTAACGGCGGACGAGATGCGGGCATATGATACTTATACCATACAGAATATCGGCATATACACGGAGGTTTTGATGGAGCGGGCGGCGCTTGCCCTTGCGGACGAATGCATGCTTCTTTTAAAAGATACCCATAAAAAGCTCCGGGAGGCAAAAGCACTCTGCGTGTGCGGTACGGGAAATAACGGCGGCGACGGGCTTGCCTGCGCAAGACTTCTTGCGGACAGAGGCGTGGAAGTGAAGGTCCTGCTTGTGGGAAATAAGGAAAAATTAAGCGAAGCTGCCGCTTACGAATACCGGATTTTACAGGCTTACGGTGTCCCGGTGGTAAGCTTTGGAGAGGAGGGTTTTCCGGCGGAGGAGTATTCCGTTATCGTGGATGCCCTGTTTGGCACCGGACTTTCCCGAAAGATAACCGGGGATTATAAGCAGGTGATTGAAACCATAAACGACCTACCGGGAAAGGTGGTGGCGGCGGATATTCCTTCCGGCATCGATTCGGACTCGGGCAAAATCTGGGGGACGGCAATCATGGCGGACAGAACCGTTACCTTCGGCTTTGCCAAAAGAGGGCTGTATCTTTATCCGGGCGCTTCCTATGCCGGAAAGGTAAGGACTGCAGACATCGGCATTACGGAAAAAAGCTTCCGGACAGGGGAGCCTGGCATGTATACCCTGACGGGGGACGGACTTTTCCTCTTTCAAAACCGCAGACCGGACGGCAACAAGGGCACCTTCGGAAAAATCCTGATTGCGGCCGGCAGTAAAAATATGGCGGGAGCGGCTGTTCTCTGTGCGAAAAGCGCTTACCGGGCGGGAGTGGGCATGGTAAAATTGGTCATCCCCGAATGTATCCGGGAGACAGTGCTTATGAGTTTACCGGAAGCCATGATTTTTTCCTACGAAAAAGAAGACGGACTTTCGGAAGCAGAGCAGGAGGAACTTAAGAAAAGCATGGACTGGGCGGATGTGCTCTTAGCAGGTCCCGGACTGGGGGAGGGAGAAGCGGCGCGGACGTTTACGGAACTGTTTTTACGGAACCGGGAGAAAAAGCTGCTTCTGGATGCGGACGCCCTGAACGCGTTAAGCAGGGAGGAAACGCTTTATAAGCTGGCGGCGCAAAGAGGCGGCAATCTGGTTCTTACGCCCCATATGGGAGAGCTTGCGAGACTTCTTCATGTTCCGGTTTCCGAGGTGAAGGAGAATGAACTTGCCGCCACCCGGAAGCTGCAGGCGGATATTCATGCGGTAATCGTCGGAAAAAGCGCCAGAACCTACGTCTGTGACGGCAGCCATAAAATATTCTTAAACACGGCGGGCAACGACCGGATGGCAACGGCGGGAAGCGGGGATGTTTTATCCGGCATGACAGGCGCCATGCTGGCAGGCGGACTTTCCCCCTACGAAGCGGCGGTGGCGGGCGTATACCTGCATGCCTGTGCGGGGGATGCCGCAGCAAAAAGGGAAATGGGCATGGGACTCTGCGCCACGGACCTTTTACGGGAATAGAAAACGGAAATGGTATACCTTCAGATAAACTGGAAATACTAATACCAGATTTAGAAGAAGGGATGTTTTTTATGAGAAGAGGAGATATTTATTACGCGGATTTACGTCCGGTTATCGGTTCCGAGCAGGGAGGTATCCGGCCGGTTCTGATTGTCCAGAACGATGTGGGCAACAAACACAGTCCCACCATTATCTGCGCTGCCATTACTTCCAGAATGAACAAGGCAAAGCTGCCCACGCATATCGAGCTTTCCACGGAAAAATACGATATGGATAAGGACTCCGTGGTGCTTTTAGAGCAGCTCCGTACCATAGACAAAAAAAGGCTGAAGGATAAGGTGTGCCACCTGGATGCCCAGATTATGCAGAAGGTCAACAGGGCGCTCATGATAAGTCTGGAACTGAATACATAAGACAAATGCCAAACTTGACGGAAATCGCCAATAATGGTATATTTTAATGTGAGGTTTTACCGGAAAAAATAAAATAAGAAAATCTAAGGAGAAAGAATATGTCAGGACATTCAAAATTTGCGAACATTAAGCATAAAAAGGAAAAGAATGATGCAGCAAAGGGCAAGATTTTTACCATTATCGGAAGAGAAATTGCCGTAGCGGTCAAGGAAGGCGGTCCCGACCCTGCCAACAACTTTAAGCTGGCACAGGTTATTACAAAGGCAAAAGCCAACAACATGCCCAATGATACCATCGACAGAGGCATCAAGAAGGCTGCCGGAGACCTGGGAAGCGTAAACTATGAATACGTTACATACGAAGGCTACGGTCCCAGCGGTATCGCCATTATCGTAGACGCGCTGACCGACAACAAGAACCGTACGGCAGCCAATGTGAGAAGCGCTTTCACAAAGGGACAGGGCAACATCGGTACTCCCGGCTGTGTTTCCTTTATGTTTGACAAGAAGGGCCAGATTTTAATCGATAAAGAAGAATACGAAGCGGATTCGGATGAACTGATGATGCAGGTGCTGGATGCCGGAGCGGAGGATTTCAGTGAAGAAGAGGATGTATACGAAGTGCTGACCGACCCCGACAGCTTTGAAGAGGTAAGAAAGGCACTGGAGGATGCCGGTATTCCCATGATGAGTGCGGAAGTTACCATGATTCCCCAGAACTATGTAACCCTTACAGATGAAACCGCCATCAAAAACCTGCAGCGTACCCTCGACCTTCTGGATGAAGACGATGATGTGCAGGCAGTATACCATAACTGGGACGACTAAGGAAGGAAGAGGAAACCTATGAAGAAAGAAACAATATGTGTGCAGGCGGGATGGAAGCCTACGTGCGGCGAACCCCGTATCCTGCCGATTTACCAGTCTACCACCTTTAAGTACGATACTTCCGAACAGATGGGAAAACTGTTTGATCTGGAGGCGTCCGGTTATTTCTACACCAGACTGCAAAATCCGACCAATGACTGCGTTGCAGCCAAAATCTGTGAATTAGAGGGCGGCGTTGCCGCGATGCTGACAAGCTCCGGTCAGGCGGCCAACAATTATGCGGTATTCAATATCTGTGAGGCAGGGGACCATGTGGTTCTTTCTTCTACCGTATACGGAGGCACTTTTAACCTGCTGACGGTTACCATGAAAAAAATGGGTATTTCCTGTACTGTGGTTGACCCTGACTGGCCGGCTGAGAAAATCGCGGAAGCTTTTCAGGAGAACACTAAGTGCGTAGTGGCGGAAACCATTGCAAACCCTGCGCTGGTAGTGCTTGATATTGAAAAGTTTGCCAAGCTTGCCCATGACCATCAGGTACCTCTCATTGTGGACAATACCTTTGCCACACCCATTAACTGCAATCCGTTCGATTTCGGAGCCGACATTGTCACCCATTCCACGACCAAGTACATGGACGGACATGCCGCAACCGTAGGCGGAGCCATTGTGGACTCCGGCAATTTCGACTGGAGTAAATACCCGGATAAATTCCCTGGCCTCTGCAGCCCGGATGAGTCCTACCACGGTATCACTTATACTAAAAAATTCGGCAAAGCCGCTTACATAACAAAGGCAACCTCCCAGCTTATGAGGGACCTCGGTTCCATCCAGGCGCCGTTTAATGCCTTTATCCTGAATTTAGGACTGGAGACATTGCCTCTCCGTATGGAAAGACACTGCAGCAATGCGCAGGCGGTTGCGGAATTTTTGGAGAGCCACGAAAAGGTTGCCTGGGTCAACTATCCCGGCTTAAAGAGCAACAAATACTATGAACTGGCACAGAAATACATGCCGAACGGCACCTGCGGTGTTATCAGCTTCGGCTTAAAGGGCGGCAGAAAAGCAGCAGAAGAGCTGATGGATAAACTGAAGCTGGCTGCCATCGTGACCCATGTTGCGGATGCCCGGACCTGTGTGCTTCATCCTGCCAGCCATACACACAGACAGATGAACGACGAACAGTTAAAGGAAGCCGGCGTTGCCCCTGATCTGATTCGTCTGTCCGTTGGTATCGAAAACGTTTCCGACATTATAGATGACCTTGCACAGGCGTTAGAACAGATTTAACCCTTTGCAAAAAAGGAGTAATATGGCTTTTGTGAAAAACAAGTTCAGCTATGTGCTTTGGGCTTGCTACATAGTCTTGATCGGCTTTGCTTATTTCGGTCTGACGGTTTCGGGACTGCAAAGCCTTTCCATAACCGATAAAAGCGCCCTTATCTGCATATCCTGCCTGCCGCTTTTCTTAGTGGCGGGACTGTTTGCCCTTATCCGGTGGTGTGTGGGACGCTATACGGCGGCAAGGACACCCGTGCAGGCTTCCGCCGCCTTTGAGGCAATCGCTGTGGGCGTGCTTCTGGTGACGGGCGTGGTTATCCGTGCTCTCATGCTGAATGCAGCTGCGGCTTTGGCGGTTTACCGGGATATCTGTTATTTTGAAGGCGCAAAAGTGACCGGACAGGCAATTCCCCTGACGGCGCAGAGTATGGAGTATTTTTATTATTGTTTACTGCGGGGCGTATTTTACGTTGTAGGCAATCACTTTACGGCAGGATTCATTCTGCAGATTGTATTGCAGACGATTTCCTCCCTTATATGGTATTTTGCCTTAAAGAAACTGATTGGCAGAATAGGAGCCTTCTTTTTCCTGATTACGGCAACGGTATTTCCTTTCTTTGTAAATGCCGGTCTGCAGTATTCGCCGGAGGTATTGTATGCCCTGTTATACGGCCTGGTGCTGCTTTTAATCGGCTTTTACTATGAAAAAGAGCGGGAGAGCGCTTCCTTAAAATGGCAGAATGCCCTGCTTTTATTTGCATCGGGACTCGGCATCGGTTTTCTGACGTACCTGGATGCCATAGGTCTCTCCCTCATTTCCCTGCTGTTTTTCGTGAAATTCTTAAAGAAAAACAGACCCGACTGGCTGGATGAAAACGGAGAAAAGGAAAGCTTCACCGTGCATGTTTTACTGCTTGCTCTTGGTTACTTCGCAGGCAAGGGACTGTTCATGATGATTGACGTCTGGCAGAACCATTCTTCCTTGCAGCGGATTATGGGAGCCTGGGGAGAAACCTTCGGGCCGAAGGGCAGTATGTCTTTATACGAACTGAGTACATCCGTAACCGGAAAAGATGTTCTGTGGGTTATCATTGTCCTGTTTTTACTGATGCTGGGCATTCCTTCCTTCTTCCTGAAAAAGGAGTCGGAGAACCAGTTAATCTGGGTGGTGTTTGCGGCGGTTATCGCCCTGTTCTGTTTCTTTAAGGTGGAAACACCCGCCATGGGCTACGGCTATCTTTTGTTCCATGCGCTGGTTGTCCTTTTGGCCGCCGGCATGCAGAATTTATTCTATATGCCGGGTGTGGAGCAGACACCGGCTCCTGTAAAACCGCAGACCCCTGTAAAACCGCAGACCTCTGTAAAACCGCAGACCCCTGATAGGGTTTCCAACGGATCTACCGACCGTTACAGACAGCCGGAGAACGGAGAAAAAGAAATCAAATATATTGAAAATCCGCTTCCCCTGCCGAAGAAGCATGAGAAGAAGAGCATGGGATATAAGTTTGAAGTACCGCCCGAGAAAATGAAGTACGACATTCAGGTATCCGATGCGGATGATTTTGATCTGAAATAACATGAAAATTGAAAATCAGGATATCCTAAAAAGGAATTGCTGCGGCAGTTCCTTTTTTCTTATCCTTTTTTATCCAAGTTGCGAAAGCCTGAAAAAGGATTTTGCCGGAACGGATAAGCTGCCGCACGGAAAGGACGCTTTTCATGGAAAAAAACATAAATCAGGATGAACAGATAGAAAAGACCGGTCAGGTCATTTTAAATCACAATGCCCGGGAGGATACGATACACCTGCTTACCATTATCGGGGAAATAGAAGGTCACGACAATTTAAGCAGCTCCGCCAAAACCACCAAGTACGAGCATGTACTGCCGAAGCTTGCCGCTATTGAGGACAGTGAGGAAATAAAGGGCGTACTGGTCTTGTTAAACACCATGGGCGGAGATGTGGAAGCGGGGCTTGCCATTGCGGAAATGGTGGCGTCCCTGTCCAAGCCCACCGTGTCCCTGGTGCTTGGCGGCAGCCATTCCATCGGCATCCCCATAGCCGTCAGTACGGACTATTCCTTTATTGTCCCCACGGGCACCATGGTTATCCATCCGGTAAGAATGACCGGAATGGTCATCGGCGTACCCCAGACCTTTGACTATTTCAAACAGATGCAGGACAGGATTACGGGTTTTGTCAGCAGCCACTGCGAAATTTCAAGGGAAAGACTGGAGCAGCTCATGATGGAAACGAAAATGCTCACCAAGGATGTTGGCACTATTTTAGTGGGCGGGGAAGCCGTAAAGGAGGGCATTATCAACGAAGTGGGCGGTATCCGGGATGCCCTTAAAAAATTGCATTCCCTGATAGATGCGGATAGAGAAAATGGCGAAAGCAAATAGGCAAAATATTGTATACATGGTGACAAGACGGATGAAAAATGATATAATACTTACATTGCCCTGATTTGGGGTGATAAGAGTCCTGCGTACAGCACCGGGACTGCAATAGGAGTGTTTTATCATGGCAGCAAAACAGACATCAAAAAAATCGACTACCCGGAGAAAAAGCAGCAGTTCCAAGTCCTCCAGACAGCAGGAAAGAGTCTATACGGAGCAGGAAACAGAACTGTTTCATGAGATTTCCCTGATTTTATTCTTTGCGGTAGCAGTGGTTCTTTTTTTATGCAATTTCGGCATACTGGGTCCGGTCGGCAAAGGTATCAGCAGTATTCTGTTCGGACTGTTCGGTCTTCCGGCGTATGCGTTTTCCATTCTTTTGTTTTTAGCAATCGCTTTCTTTTCCGCTAACGGCGGCAGTTCCGCAGCGGTGCGCAAAATTGTGGCGGGAGCCATCCTGTTCTGCATGGCGGGGGTAATCTGTGAACTGATTGCCGGTGACCCCGACATCATGAAGGAATCATACAGCATAAAGGCTTTCTACCGGTTTAGCAGTGAAGAACATGCGGGCGGCGGCGTCCTGTTCGGCAGTCTTGCCTACCTTTTACTGCATTTTCTGGACACCATCGGCACGGTTTTGGTGGTACTGATTGTGTGCCTGATTTCCGTTATTCTTCTTACGGAGAAATCCTTTGTAAAGGGTGTGAAAAACGGCAGCAAGCGTGTGGTAGAGCTCTCCAGGGAGGATGCCCAGAGACGGAAAGAGCTGATGGAATCCCGCCGGGAAGAAGCGGAAGAAGAGCGCATCCGCAGAGAAGAGGAACGTCACAGAAGAGAGGAAACACGCCGCTTAAAGGCAGAGGAAAAAGAGAACGAAAAAATCCTTCGTATGGATAAAAAAGTGTCCGGCGTCATACTGGATACGGCACTTACGGAGCCGGCGGAGAAAAAGAACCGGGACGATATTCACGAAATTACCTTCAACGAAGAGCCGGATATTTTACCGGCAGAGGAAGCGCCCATGGAACCGGCGCATCCCATTATGCCGGATGCATTTTCCCGGGAGATGCCCGGACAGAAGACGTCTGCGGCGGACTCCTTTATCCACCCGGATATATTAGACAACATTCAGGTAGAGGGCATGTTCCGCAGGGACGAAGAGGAAGCCGTTCCAGCATCTACGTTCCATGCAGAGCCCGCCTATAAGGCAGAACCGGAGCCGGCGGAAAGCACACAGTTTTCCCGTCCTAAGGCAGTTGTCCCGGAAAAGAAAACCACGGATACCCCGAGACCGGAAGGTATGCCGCAGAGCAGCGCCACTCCTTCCAATGTCCCGAAGAAATACATGTTCCCTCCTTTGTCCTGTTTACAGAAGGGCAAGGGCGGCGGTGGAGACTCCGCAAGGGAATTAAAAGAAACGGCTGCCAGACTGCAGCAGACGCTACATACATTCGGTGTCAACGTAACGATTACCAATATCAGTCAGGGGCCTTCCGTTACCCGGTACGAGCTGCAGCCCGAACAGGGGGTTAAGGTCAGCAAAATCGTGGGACTGGCGGATGATATCAAGTTAAATCTTGCCGCAACGGATATCCGTATCGAAGCGCCCATTCCCGGCAAAGCGGCAATCGGTATCGAAGTACCGAACAAAGAAAATACGCCGGTGGCATTGCGTGATTTGTTAGAATCAAAGGAATTCAAGGAATTCCCCAGCAAGATCGCATTTGCGGTCGGTAAAGACATCGCAGGCAAGGTGGTTGTGGCGGACATCGGCAAGATGCCCCATATGCTGATTGCGGGGGCTACCGGTTCCGGTAAATCCGTCTGCATCAACACACTGATTATGAGTATTCTTTATAAAGCGCACCCGGATGAAGTCAAGCTTATCATGGTGGACCCCAAGGTGGTGGAGTTAAGCGTTTACAACGGCATTCCCCATCTGTTAATACCGGTTGTAACGGATCCCAAGAAGGCTTCCGCAGCCCTGCATTGGGGAGTTACGGAAATGGAAGACCGTTACAAGAAGTTTGCGGATCTGAATGTGCGTGACCTGAAGGGCTACAACGAAAAGATTACCGCCATGAGGGAAAAGGGAGAAAACGTACCCGCCAATCTGCCCCAGATGATTATTATCGTGGACGAGCTTGCGGATTTGATGATGGTATGTCCCGGCGAAGTGGAAGACTCCATCTGCCGTCTGGCACAGCTCGCCAGAGCAGCGGGTATCCACCTGATTATCGCGACCCAGAGGCCTTCCGTGGATGTCATCACCGGTCTTATCAAAGCTAACATGCCCAGTCGTGTGGCATTCAGCGTAAGCAGCGGCGTGGACTCCCGTACCATCCTTGATATGAACGGTGCGGAAAAGCTTTTAGGAAAGGGCGATATGCTTTTCTACCCGCAGGGGTATTCCAAACCCGCCCGTATCCAGGGTGCGTTTGTATCGGATAAGGAAGTTTCGGATGTAGTGGATTTCCTGAAAAACCAGACACTCGGCAATGTGTACGCCGAGGATATCGAAGAAAAAATCAAAAATATCGGAAGCAGCTCTTCCCAGGGCGGAGCCACGGGGGACGGCAGTGCCGTGGATGAACTTTTTGCGGATGCGGGAAAGTTTATCATCGACAAGGACAAGGCGTCCATCGGTATGCTGCAGAGGGTATTTAAGATAGGATTTAACCGGGCAGCCCGTATCATGGACCAGCTTCATGACTACGGTGTTGTCGGAGAAGATGAAGGCACCAAACCCCGGAAGGTTCTGATGAGTGAGGAACAGTTCGAACAATTACTGGAAGAAATCTAAGGAGAAAAACATGAAAACAGACATCGAAATTGCACAGCAGGCGGAAATGGAACCCATTGTAAAGGTAGCAGAGCGAATCGGCGTATCCGCTGACGATTTGGAACTGTATGGAAAGTATAAAGCAAAGATTTCCGATGAGTACTTAAAAAGCATTGAAGGCAACCCGGACGGAAAACTGATTCTGGTGACCGCCATTAACCCCACTCCCGCAGGAGAAGGAAAAACCACGACTACCGTAGGACTGGGAGAAGCTTTCGGACGTATGAACAAAAAGGCAATTATTGCCTTAAGAGAGCCCTCCTTAGGTCCCTGCTTCGGTATCAAGGGCGGCGCGGCAGGCGGCGGCTATGCACAGGTCGTTCCCATGGAGGATCTGAACCTGCACTTTACCGGTGATTTCCATGCCATTACCTCTGCCAATAACTTACTGGCAGCTTTGCTTGATAACCATATCCAGCAGGGCAATGCCCTCCGTATTGACACCAGACAGATTGTATGGAAGAGATGTCTGGACATGAACGACAGAGTACTGCGTAACGTAGTGGTAGGTCTTGGAAGCAAGGCGGACGGCTTTGTGAGAGAAGACCATTTTGTCATTACTGTAGCAACGGAAATTATGGCTGTTTTGTGTCTTGCCAGTGATATGAACGACTTAAAGGAACGCTTATCCCGTATGGTGGTTGCGTACAATCTGGACGGCGAACCCGTTACGGCGGGACAGCTTCAGGCAGTGGGGTCTATGGCGGCGCTCTTAAAGGATGCCTTAAAACCCAACATGATTCAGACCCTGGAGCATACACCGGCGCTGGTGCACGGCGGACCGTTTGCCAACATTGCACACGGCTGCAACTCCGTAAGAGCCACCAAGGCAGCCTTAAAAATGGCGGATTATGTGATTACGGAAGCCGGCTTCGGCGCAGACCTCGGCGCTGAGAAATTCTTTGACATCAAGTGCCGTGCGGCAGGCTTAAAGCCCGATGCAGTGGTACTGGTGGCAACTATCCGCGCCTTAAAATACAACGGCGGCGTAGCAAAGGCAGATTTATCGGCAGAAAACGTAGATGCCTTGAAGAAGGGCATTGTAAACTTAGAGAAGCATATTGAAAACCTGAAATTATACGGTGTACCCGTAGTGGTAACCTTAAACTCCTTTATTACCGATACGGAAGCGGAAATTTCCTATGTCAAGAATTTCTGCGAGGAGAGAGGTGCGGAATTTGCTCTTTCCGAAGTATGGGAAAAGGGCGGCGAAGGCGGCATGGCTTTAGCCGAAAAGGTGCTTAAGACTCTTTCTGAAAAAGAAAGCCACTTTAAGCCGTTATATGGGGATGACCTTTCCCTGACCGAAAAGATTGAAACCGTAGCAAAGAAGATTTACGGTGCGGGAAGCGTCACTGTTTCCGCTGCGGCAAAGAAGCAGCTTGAAAAGATTGAAGCCATGGGATTCGGCAATCTGCCGGTATGTATGGCAAAGAACCAGTATTCGTTATCCGATGATCCCACAAAGCTGGGACGTCCGGAAGGCTTTGACCTGACAGTCAGGGAAGCTTATGTATCCGCAGGCGCAGGATTTGTTGTAGTGCTGACCGGTACGGTTATGACCATGCCCGGCCTCTCAAAGAACCCTGCGGCATACAATATCGATGTGGATGAAAACGGTAAAATCGTCGGATTATTCTAAGCACTCCGGTCGCACAGACCTGCGGAAAGGAAGCCTATGGCACAGATTATAGACGGAAAAAAGATATCCCAGCAAATAAAAGATGAAGTAAAAGAAGAAGTAAGCAGACTGAAGGAAGAGGGCGTGGAAGTGACCCTGGCGGTCATTCAGGTGGGTTCCGACCCGGCTTCCAGTGTTTATGTAGGAAACAAAAAGAAAGCATGCGAATACACCGGTATCCGCTCCCTTGCCTACGAACTTCCGGAAGAAACCACGGAAGAGGAACTGCTTTCCCTGATTGATGAACTGAACAACCGGGGGGACGTAAACGGCATATTAGTGCAGCTTCCCCTGCCTGCCCATATCAAGGAAGGCGATATTATCCGTGCCATTTCCCCCAAAAAGGATGTGGACGGCTTCCATCCCGAAAATGTGGGTGCACTCTGTACCGGAGAAAAGGGCTTTGTTTCCTGCACACCGGCAGGCATTATTGAACTTTTGAAGAGAAGCGGTGTTTCCATAGAAGGAAAGAACTGTGTGGTAATCGGACGAAGCAATATTGTTGGAAAACCCATGGCATTGCTTTTGCTGCGGGAAAACGGTACCGTTACCGTTGCCCATTCCCGGACGCAGAATTTGAAAGAGATTACAAAAAGAGCGGATATTTTAGTTGCAGCTGTAGGAAAACCTAAAATGATTACGGCAGACTATGTGAAAGAAGGAGCCGTTGTCATTGATGTGGGCATTCACCGCATGGAAAACAAAAAGCTTTGCGGTGACGTGGACTTTGAAGCGGTGGAGCCTCTTTGCAGCGCCATCACCCCGGTACCCGGCGGCGTAGGTCCCATGACCATAGCCATGCTGATGCATAACTGTGTGGAGTCCCTGAAATTACAGGAAAATTAACCAAGAGGAAACCGTATGAAGTGTCATAAATGTGGAGCAGAACTGCCGGAAGGCAGGCTTTACTGTGAAAAATGCGGTGAGGAAGTACATATTGTTCCCGATTTTGAACCTGAAATCGAGAACAGCATGCAGGAATCCCTCACAGCCATAGCGGAGCATGCGGAATTCGGACCGGAGACCGAACAGGAAAAGAAACATCAAAGACTGTTTCAAATTGTCAGTATTGCGGCAGGAGTTCTCATTGTATTTTTAGTTCTTTTACTGTGTTGTTTCCATTTCCGTTCCAGGTCTTTGACTTACCAGTTAAAGCGTGCACAGGCATGTTACCAGAACGGAAAGCTGCCGGAGGCGGCGGAGCATTACAAAGCTGCCATTGCCATGGATGAAACAGACATTTCCCTGCAGCATGCACTGGCGGATATCTATCTGGCGCTGGGGGAAGAAGAGTCCTATCTGGAGATTCTGAAACGTATCCGGAAATCCGTGTATGCGTCCCCGGACGAAGTGATTTCCGCTTACAAAAAGCTGGTGGCATATTATAAAGAAAAAGAAGATTACAGTACCATCAACACCCTTGTTACTTCATCCGACAATGACGAGGTGAAAAATCTGTTCCGCAACTACATGGCGCAGCCGCCGGAGTTTTCCTATAAAGGCGGCAATTACGCCCAGGTAATCCCTTTAAAGCTTACCTCCGGCACACAGGGAACCATTTATTATACCTTAGACGGTATGATGCCCAACGAAAACAGTGAGGTTTACACCACACCGATTTTTTTAGACACCGGCAACTATACGGTAACCGCCATATTTGTGAACGAATACGGCATCAAAAGCGATGTGGTTTCCCAGAATTTCGATATTGATGTAATAAAGCCTCCGGCACCGGAAGTATCGGTGTACAGCGGCGAATATACCGCACCTGTCATGATAGAGGTTGCAGAATCCATGGAAGGAATGGTATATTATACTACGGACGGAACAGAACCGACCTTACAGTCCCTTATTTACACGGGTCCTATTCCCATGCCTCTCGGCAAAAGCGTCTTTCATTTTGCCATTGCCACGGAAGACGGCGTGTTCGGGGAAAGTACGGTCCGGGAATATACATTGACCCTGCCTACGGAGTTTACCCCGGAGGATGCGCTTTCCGGTTTATACAGTCAATTTACGGAAAACGGAAAAACGGTGGAAGCAGACGGCAGTATTCTGTCTCCCGATTTAAACGGCAGATACCTGTATACGTTCCAATACGCACTGTCCATTCCCGAGGAAGGTGACTTCTATGTGATTGCGGAAGTTTTTGAAGACTCTGCGGGAATGCAGACGAAAACCGGCACCGTTTTTGCGGTGGATATTTATACCGGTGAGTATTACAAACTGTCAAGAGGTGCACTGGATAATTATATCCTGGAGCCTTACTGATAAAATCTAAGAGTAAAAGAGGTGCGAGATGTTTAAGATTTTAAAAGCCAAAGAACTGACAACCAACATTTACCTGATGGAAGTGGAGGCGAAGCGAATTGCGAAAAACTGTCTCCCCGGGCAATTTATCATAGCTCGTAAGGATGCGGACAGTGAGCGTATTCCCCTGACCATCTGCGATTACGACAGGGAAAACGGTACCATTACCATCGTATTCCAGATTGTAGGTGCATCCACCATGATGATGTCCTCCTTAAAGGAAGGAGATTATTTCCATGATTTCGTAGGCCCTTTGGGCTGTCCTTCCGAGTTTACCAAAGAAGATCTGGACAGCTTAAAGCAGAAGAAAATTCTCTTCGTAGCCGGCGGTGTAGGTACCGCTCCCGTATATCCCCAGGTAAAATGGCTGCATGAGAACGGCATAGAGGCTGACGTTATCGTAGGCGCCAAGAATAAAGATCTGCTTATTTTAGAGGAGCAGATGAAGGCGGTTGCCGGAAATCTTTATGTGACCACGGATGACGGTTCTTACGGCAGAAGCGGTATGGTTACCCAGGTTATCAAAGATTTATATGCCGAAGGCAGGAAGTACGATGTCTGCGTTGCCATCGGTCCCATGATTATGATGAAATTCGTATGCTTACAGACAAAGGAATTAGGACTTCCCACCATTGTCAGCTTAAACCCTATTATGGTAGACGGAACCGGTATGTGCGGTGCCTGCCGTGTAAGCGTAGGCGGCAAGACCAAATTTGCCTGCGTGGACGGACCGGAATTTGACGGACACGAAGTGGACTTCAACGAAGCCATGTTACGTCAGCAGATTTACAAAACGGAAGAAGGCCGTGCATTCCTGAAAGCAAAAGAGGGTGAAACCCATCACGGCGGATGCGGCAACTGCCAGTAATGATACTCGGAGGAAAGAAAATGGACGTTTTAAAGAAAGTTCCCGTAAGAGAGCAGGATGCAAAGAAGCGTGCTGCCAATTTTGAAGAAGTATGTCTCGGCTACAATAAAGAAGAAGCCATGGAAGAAGCAAACCGTTGCATCGGTTGTAAGAATGCACAGTGTATCAAGGGATGTCCCGTATCCATCAACATCCCCGAATTTATCAGTCATGTAAAGCAGGGCGATATCGAGGGCGCTTATCAGGTAATCAGCGAATCCTCCGCACTTCCCGCTGTATGCGGACGTGTCTGCCCGCAGGAAAGCCAGTGTGAAGGCAAATGTATCCGCGGTATCAAGGGCGAAGCCATTTCCATCGGTAAGCTGGAGCGTTTCGTAGCGGACTGGGCAAGAGAAAACGAAATCAAACCCGAAGGCGCCAAGGAAAAGAACGGCAAGAAGGTAGCCGTAATCGGTTCCGGCCCGGCAGGTTTAACCTGTGCCGGAGATCTGGCAAAGATGGGTTATGATGTAACGATTTTTGAAGCCCTGCACGAAGCAGGCGGCGTTTTGGTTTACGGTATTCCCGAATTCCGTCTTCCCAAACAGGCAGTCGTTGCCAAGGAAATCGAAAATGTACGTTCCCTCGGCGTTAAGATTGAAACCAACGTGGTAGTCGGCAAATCCGTTACCATTGATGAACTTATTCAGGACGAAGGCTTTGAAGCCGTATTCATCGGTTCCGGTGCCGGACTTCCCAAATTCATGGGTATTCCCGGTGAAAATGCCAACGGCGTATTCTCCGCAAACGAATACCTTACCCGAAGCAATCTGATGAAGGCTTTCGATGAAAATTCCGATACCCCCATTATGCGCGGCAAGAAGGTAGCGGTGGTCGGCGGCGGCAACGTTGCCATGGACGCAGCCAGAACCGCTTTAAGACTGGGTGCAGAGGTACACATTGTATACAGAAGAAGCGAAGAAGAGCTTCCTGCCCGTGTGGAAGAAGTTCATCACGCAAAAGAGGAAGGTATCATCTTTGACCTTCTCACCAACCCCATTGCCATCTTAGAGGATGAAAAGGGCTGGGTAACCGGTATGAAGTGCATCAAGATGGAATTAGGCGAGCCCGATGAGTCCGGCAGAAGACGTCCGGTAGAAGTAGCCGGTTCCGAATTTGTCATGGATGTGGATACCGTAATCATGTCCCTCGGAACTTCTCCCAATCCTCTGATTTCTTCTACAACGGAAGGACTGGAAGTGAATAAGTGGAAATGTATCGTAGCTGCCGAAGAAAACGGACAGACCTCCAAAGAGGGCGTTTACGCAGGCGGCGATGCGGTAACCGGTGCAGCAACGGTTATTCTTGCCATGGGTGCAGGTAAAGCCGGTGCAAAGGGTATCGACGAATACTTAAGAAACAAATAATCCTTTCACGGAGGTGTAAAAATGCCCTGGTGTCCGAAATGTAAAAACGAATACAAAGAAGGTATCAAAATCTGTGCAGACTGCGGTTGTGAATTAGTTTCCGAGGAAAAAGAGGAAAAGCCCCTTACCTTCGGAGACGAAAACGACATGGAAGCACTGGCGGATTTTCTAAAGTTTCACAAGGTGGAAGGCGTGCGTATCGCCAAGGATGAACAGGACGATACCTATGAGCTTTATGTGGCGGAAAAGGAACTGCAGAAGGCAGGAAAGCTGAAGGCTCTCTTTGTAGAGGAAATGACTAAGAAGCTGAAGGAAGAGCAGGAGGAAGAAGAGTCCCCCATCAAGCCTTCCGCCCTTTACGAGGACAATGCCGCAAAAGCGGAGGAGAATAAGAGCAGCGCCTATACCTTGCTCGGTGTCGGCATTCTGGGACTTGTTGTGGTGGTTCTTGGCATGCTCGGCGTGCTTCCCATACGGCTCAGCGGCCTTTCCATGTATATGGTTTACGGCATTATGAGCGTGCTGTTTTTACTGTTCATCATTATGGGGCTCATTTCCATGAAGTCCTATCATGTGTTTGCCGGAAAAGCGGCTTCCGAAAACACCTTGCGTGAGTCCGTGGAAAAATGGTGTCTGGAAACCCTTAAAGGCGAGGAACTGGACAGGGAGCTGTTTGCCCCGGAAGAAGAGCTTTCCGAAGAGGAAAAGTACTTCAAGCGGAGCGCTCTTTTGAAGGAGAAGATTTCCAATCAGTTCATGAACCTGGATGACAGTTTCTTGGACAATCTGGCTGACGACCTTTACGGTGACATTTTTACAAAATAAATACAGTGAAATGAAATGCGCTTTCCTGTGCTGAACTTTATATGCTTAACACGGAAGGCGCATTTTAGTTTAATACTTACAGGGGATGGCTTAAGAATGTATCTTTTTTATCTGGAGGCATTTATTCCCGTCTGTCCATGATCCGCATTGACAACGGCAGTGTAATACTTACAAAATACTATGCAGATTTAATTGAGAATTTAGAGAACAAGGGCATGCAATATCTAATAATAGATATTCGCAATAACGGAGGCGGTTACGATTCCGTAGCAGGTGCGCTTACTTCACTTTTCACTGATAAAAAGTCTCATATGGTTTCATTTGGATATGAGGATGCACAGGGATACCATATTGCGGAGAGCCAATATATATTTCCGGATGGAAGATATGCTGATATTCCGGTTGTCGTGCTTGTCAATTCCAATTGTATGAGTGCAGGCGACGGAATGGCGAAATTTCTCGGAGACTGTCCGAATGTGACTTTGATGGGGATTACTGCGAGCAGTGGTGTCAATCAGAATAATGGAGGGTATATTTATCTTACAGATAATATCTGTGTGACATATCCGGTGTTTTTGAGCCTTTCTGAGGATGGGGAGCCTTTCATTGACACGGATCATACCCGGGAAAATAAAATCCCTCTTGATGTTGCAATTCCGATAACCGGTGAAAATGCAAAGACAATTTTCTCTATTGATAATTATGATAGAGAAGCCATGGAAAAAGGTAAAATTGTGTTTAAAAGAGATGTTGAGTTGGAATACGCAGTTAGGTATTTGCTGAACCGATAATAGAGTTTTTCCCCACACATTGAGACAAAATTACAGAGCTTTAATTAGTGTACCGCAATAGAGCGTTTGGACAGATAGGCAAGGAGTATGAGGACGAAAAGATGAGTAGTCTTATTTTTCAAAGTTCATATATTGTCATTATACCATCATACTATAAGACGGACATTCATAAACATCCGTTTCTGCATTTGTTTGCAGGGAAAAAGGGCTGCAGAATTATAGTGGGTAAAGAAAATATACAGGGAAATATTATTCTGCTTGATTCAAAAGTCAGGCATGCAATTGAAGTAGGAAACAATTGTGATTTTTTTCTGCTGATTGATCCCACAAGCATTATTGCGGAACAGATTCGGGAGCAATATATAAAAGGTGGTTCCTACTGCAATGTTTCGGATGATATTGCAGAGATATCAGAAGATATTCATAATTTTCCGGAGAATGAAATTATACGCATTGTTGAAAATATGTTTCTTGCCATGGGTATTTCAACAGGAAAAAACAACGTAAGAGATGAAAGGACTGAACTGATAATCGACAAAGTTATTTCTGGGGAATGGTTAAGCTACAGTGTTAAGCAGATTGCGGAGAAAGTTTTCCTTTCTGAAAGCAGGTTGACGCATTTATTCAAGGAAGAAGCCGGCATTTCGCTAAAAAGTTATATTTTGATGCGCAGAATGGAAAATGCATACAGATTGATAAGCACGGGGGAAAAAATTACCTGGGCAGCGCAGGAAAGCGGTTTCTCAAGTTCGGCACATCTTGCATACACTTGTAAGAAATTAACGGGTGTTTCTATTACGGATGTATTAAAATAAACAGAAAAACAGCAGATTTTTGAAAGCAAAAAGTTTTCCCTTCGGTTATAGTGGCTATTGTAATTATAAGGAGGAGAAAATTGCTATGAAGTTTATGTATTTTTTTGATGATAAAATAAAGCGCCATATTATGAAGGGGAAAAAATATTGCAATCCGGCAGAAACAGGAAATTACGAATGCGGAATAAGCTGTATCAGGCAAGGGGATGTAAATCTTTGGTTTTATACCAAAAATGGCGTGACAATAGCTGTTGATTCGGGACATTTGAATTATCGGGGGGTTGAAAAGAATTTTCAACAAATAGGTATTAATCCTGAAGAAATTAAACATGTTTTTATTACTCATGCCGATGTGGATCATTGTGGTGGAATTGATACAAGCGGAACAAATATATACCCGAATGCACAAGTGTACCTGGGGAAAGCGGAAAGCGCATACTTGACTGGAAGCATCCATCGTATGACAAAATTGGGGGTGAAAATTAAAAATTGTGTCAGAATTAAAGAAGGATATTATGCCATAGATAATAACGAAAAGTTTGATATCGGAGGCATTAAGATACAATCTATTCCTACACCCGGACATACTCTGGGGCATACCTGTTATATTGTTGATGATAAGATTTTGTTTACCGGAGATTGTCTTGCAATAAATGAAAAAGGTGGATATAGTTTTTTTGATTTTTTCACCCAATATCCGGACATGAACAAAAAGTCTCTGGTGAAATTGAAGGCATTGATTGATAATCCCCAACACATTCAACTGGAATATGTCTGTACAGGGCATAGTGGTATCAGAAAATATTCTGACGTTATATTTGCACACATTGATGAATCAGCGCAATTTAGTAAAAGAAAGCCATTTGATGATAAAGCACCTTATGATGCTTTCATCCGGTAATTATAAAAAGATTGGAGACCATTATGAAAAACAAAAAGGTGATAGGTATTATTCTGGCTGTATTGTTTTTATTATTGCTTTACTACACATCACCTCTGATAAATAACAACTTTGATGGTGCTTGGGGATATATGATGAAAAGCATTCAAAGAATACTATTTTTCGCTGTCGAGCTTATTATATTTGTAAAATTGTTTAAGAAAGACAGTATGAGAAGTATTGTCAATATGAACTGCTTTAAGGATGCTGTTCCTGCTTGCTCTGCTATGTTTATTTATGTGGTGTTTGATGTCATTACATATGTGGTGATAGGGGCAAAGAGTTGGTTAAATACAACCATGCCTATAGTTGTGTCCTGCCTTATTTTTATGCAACTTGCGACAGGATTATGGGAAGAACTTACATTTAGAGCATTTGTTTGCGAAGGGTATTATCAAGGAGCAAATGCCACGTTTAAGAGAAGGCTTTTATATGCGGGCATAAGCATGGTGATATTTGGTATAGCACATGCTGTTGAATGTGATTCTTTGGAACAAGCTATATACAGATTTATTATGACAGGAGTATGGGGATTTGCATTTGCATCTGTGTATTTATATACACATAACATACTTGTAGCCGCCTTTATCCATTTCTTTACAGACATATTTTTAAACATACATATATTTATATCTGATTGGAATGATTCGCCACTTTTTATAATTCTTGATAATTATGTGCAGTGGGTGATGTTGGCTATTATTCTGATAGTGGCAATTGTATTTCTTTATAAGAAACCGGTTAGAAAGTAAAATACTTTAAAAACCAATCGACAACTTTCAATTTGGGGAGGTACAAGAATGATAAATTTAGTGGCACTTCCGTGTCTCTGTGTAGATGTTTTTGACGGAACAGATGAGTTGCGTGCAGGTGGTGAAGCCCTTAATTTTGCAGTTCATGCATCAAAATTTGAGG